>Ga0210409_10000470_pt1 | contig 66228 bp, 65 predicted proteins | sample IncBWH17MmetaG_FD_161649 | JGI IMG/M metagenome (GOLD analysis project Ga0210409, IMG submission 161649) | Forest soil microbial communities from Barre Woods Harvard Forest LTER site, Petersham, Massachusetts, United States - Inc-BW-H-17-M | ecosystem: Environmental > Terrestrial > Soil >... | reverse complement strand
CGCGACGGGGAATGTCGTCGCTAAGATTCCAACCGGTCGGGATCCAGACGCGGCGACGTTCGACAGCCAGACCGGTCTGGCGTTCGTCGTGAATTCAGCCGATGGCACCGCAACGCTGATCGACCCGCGGAGCGGCGCGTCACCAGGCTCTATCACTATCGGTGGCAAGCTCGAGTTCGCGGTGTCGGACCATCACGGCCATGTCTACGTGAATGTTCAGAGCACGGCCGAGATCGCCGTCCTGGACGTCGTCACCCGTCGCGTCGCCACCCGTTATGCACTGAGCGGATGCCAGAAGCCGACGGCTCTCGGCCTCGATACGGCTACAGGCGTGCTCGTCAGCGCGTGCGGCAACCGGGTCGCGCTGGCCCTCCGCGCAAGAGACGGCGCCATCTTGTCGCGCGTATCGATCGGCCGTATCCCGGATGCGGTCATCGTCGACCCCGCGCGAAAGGCGTTTTTCATTCCATGCGGGCGCGATGGCAATGTGGCCGTTATCGATGAGTCTCGCGCCGAGATGCCAACGCTGATCGCCACGATCCCGACATCGATCGGCGCGCACACTGGTGCCCTCGACCCCGTGACGGGGCGGCTTTATTTGCCCACGGCTAGATTCCACTTGACGCTCGGCGGGATCGCGGCGGCGCCGGGCACGTTCCGCATTCTCGTCCTGGACGGAAAGGGCTAGATCGGGTGGGGGGGCATGGCTGACGACGCGATGTACATGTCGGCGCGGGAAGCCGCCGCGCTCCTGAAGATCAGCGTCCAGACGCTGTATGCGTACGTCAGCCGCAAGCAACTTCGATCGCGCGGTGTGCCGGGGACGCGGGCGCGGCTCTACTGGCGAGCGGACATTGAGCGGCTGATGCGCAGTGGACTCGAGCAGTCGACGGCCGCGCGACCCGGCGTGTCGCCCAACTCCGAGATCACGCTGCTCGCCAAACAAGGACTCTACTATCGCGGCCGTGACGCCATCGCGCTGGCCGAATCGGAGTCGTTCGAGACGGTAGCCGCGCTGCTCTGGGGCGTCGACGAGTTCGTGGCATTCACGCCGACGCCGCCGCCAGTACCAGCGGCGTACCGGACCACCCGTCACTTGCTAGAGACTTGCACCCCTGGCGAGCGGGCGATCGTCCTGCTGCCGCTGATCGAGTACACAACTGGCGGGCCGCATGATCCGTCGCCGGCCGGGTTCGCGCGCGCGGGTGCCGATGCGCTCCGATGGACGGCAGCGATTCTCAGCGGCGCCGACGCGCCGAGCGCGGCGCCGATCGCGGAGTTCATCGCCACGTCACTCGGCGCACAGCCGGGCTGGAATGACATCGTTCGTCGGCTGCTCGTGCTGGCGGCGGACCACGCGCTCGAGTCGACGACCTACGCTGTTCGCGCGCTCGCCAACGTCGGCGTCACGCCGTATCAAGCCGCGACGGCTGGCCTCATGGCAGGGCACGGCAGGCGACTGCAGCTCCTGCGGCTGGACGACGCGACGCGATTGTTGAGCGAGATCCTCGACGCGTCGGATCCTTGCGCACCGATCGAGGCGCGCCACCGTGCCGGCGAACCGTTGGCCGGCTTCGATCCCTCGGCCTACCAGGACACCGATCCGCGTGGCGCCGCGCTCATGCAGGCCATCGAGGCGCGGTTCGGCGATGATGACGAAGTACGCCGGCTGCGCCGCGCCGCGGACGCCGCGAGAACGGCTGGCGGCAGCGGGCCCAATTTCTTGCTGATGGCGCTGTTCGTCGGACACAAGATTGGACTCGTTGGACACGAGATCGCGATCGCCATGATCGGCCGCACGGCGGGACACATCGCGCACGCGATCGAGCAGTTGTACGGACGCGATCTGGTGCGGACGCGCGCGACGTACACCGGGCCGCTCCCCGAGTAATGTGGACGCGTAGAATCAAGATTGAATCGCGCTGCGACACGCGACATCGTTGCGTGCATGGATATCAGAGTGTTGTCGCCCACCGGTGTGCTGGGCGCCGGATTTAAGACCGACAGTCTTCGACGTGGCGTTCAGCTCGCCCCGCACGTCATTGCCTGCGACGCCGGCTCCACGGACTCCGGTCCCGCATCGCTTGGCAGTGGCGTTCCCAAGCTCTCGCGCGAAGCCTGCAAGCGCGACCTTCGCCTCCTCCTCCACGCACGCGCGGCGCTGGACATTCCGTTGATCGTGGGCTCGTGTGGGACGTCCGGGCGCGACGTCGGCGTCGACTGGATGGCCGGCATCCTGCGCGAGATCGCGGCCGAGGATGGCTTGGAGGTGCGGGTGGCGCTCATCAAGTCCGATCAATCGACCACCTATGTGCGGCGGCGCTGGTCCGAAGGGCGGATCGTGCCACTAATGCCGGCTCCCTCGATCACGCCGTCGATCATCGACGCGAGTCACATCGTCGGCATGATGGGCGTCGAGCCGATCGCGGTCGCGCTCGAGGAGGGCGCGGATGTCGTGCTGGCCGGACGCGCGAGTGATGCGGCGCTGTTCGCCGTCGTTCCCGAGCTCGCCGGCGCCGACCGCGGGGCCTCGTGGCACGCCGCGAAAACGGTGGAATGCGGCGCGGCCTGCGCGGTCGTTCCGGCCGCCGATGGCATGATCGCCTATATCCGCGATGGGTACTTCGAGGTGGAACCGCTCGATCCCGCGGCTCGGTGCACGCCGCTCAGCATCGCGGCCCATACGCTGTACGAGAACGGCAATCCGTACCTGCTGACCGAACCGTCGGGCGTCATTGACACGACCGGCGCGACATACCACGCGGTCTCGGACCGCCGCGTCCGTGTGTGCGGGTCCCGGTTCACGCCGGCCGCGAATTACACCATCAAGCTCGAGGGCGCGCAATGTGTGGGATTTCAGACGATCGCCGTGGGCGGCATTCGGGATCCGCAAATCATCGCGCGGTTGGGTGAGCTCCTCCCCCATGCCCAGCACTACTTCGACGGGCGTGTCGCGGAGCTGTTCGATGGTCGAGTGGCCCAGGACAGCTACGAAATCGACTATCGCGTCTACGGCCGGAACGCCGTACTCGGGGCGGTGGAACCGATGCGCGGGGCGACGGCGCACGAGATCGGCGTGTTGATCACGATCACGGCGCCGACGCAGGAACTGGCGACGAAGATCGCGACAATGGTGTGTCACGTCAGCGCCCATATGCCGGTCCCCGGGTATGACGGAATCATCAGCACCATGGCCTATCCGTTCTCGCCGCCCGAGATCGAGCGCGGAGCGGTGCACCGGTTCACCCTCAACCACGTGTGCGTGCCGGATGATCCGTTCGAGATGTTTCGGACCGAGATCGTCGAGGTCGGGTCGTGACGACCCTGGGGGAGGTCTGCCGCCTCATTCGATCGAAGAACGCCGGGCCGTTCGTGCTCACATTCGATCTCCTGTTCGCGACCCGAACCGACTATGAGCGGGCGAAGCGCGCCCAGCCGCTGACGGTCGCGCGGCTGGCGAAGATCTATCGCGTGCCGGAGTCAGTCATCACGCTGGTGTACCATGACAACGCGATGGCGATCAAAGCGTCGATGCCTCGTCCCATCGTGCAAGGGGACCTGGCGGACAGCGATTGCTACGGCGGCCAGCAATACGTGCCCCTCCTCGAGATCGAGCTCGAATGAGCATCGCGTTGGCGACGAGCGCGACTCCGTCCGTCGATGCCGCCGCGGAGGTCGGCGCGCGCCTCGATCGCCTGCCGGCGAGCCGATATCTCTGGGGGCTCGTCGTCCTCCTGTCGCTCGGCGGCGGCTTCGAGATGTTCGAGCTCGCGATGACGGCTTCGATCAGTCCCGGGTTGGTGCGTGACGGGATCTTTCGTGGCGCGAATGACCAAGCGGCGTTCGCTGCCGCGACGTTCGGGGGGATCTTGGTCGGCTCCGCATGCCTGTCGTGGCTCGCCGACCGGTGGGGACGGCGCACCGCCGTGACATATGCACTGGTCTCCTACGTCATCGCGACGACCGTCATGGCTATGCAGAGCACGATGGTCGGTATCGATGTGTGGCGATTCACGGCCGGACTGGGGCTTGGGGTCCAACTCGTGACCATCGACAGCTACGTGGCCGAGTTGGTGCCCAAGGCCGTACGCGGACGAGCGTTTGCCATCAATCAAGCCGTCCAACTCAGCGCCGTCCCGCTCACGGCGCTCCTCAGTTGGCTGCTGGTGCCGCATCACCCGCTTGGTATCAGTGGCTGGCGCTGGGTCGCGCTTGTCCCGGTCCTTGGCCTCGCGGTCGCCTGGTGGATTCGGCGCGTCGTGCCGGAGTCTCCGCGTTGGTTGGCGAGCCGGGGGCGAGTGATCGATGCGCTCGTGGCAACGAGTGCCATTGAGAGGCGATCGTCGCCGGACGCGGGCCGCCTTCCGCCTGTGCCCGCCATGCCGCTGATCGATCCGGTCACCACGGTTCATTGGCGCGAGATCATCTCGCCGCGGTATCGGCGTCGGACGATCATGCTCGTCTTATTGAACGTGTTCCAGGCGGTCGCATTTTTCGGATTCAGCAACTGGCTGCCGGCGTTGCTCGCGTCGCGTGGAATGACGGTCGTCGATAGCCTCCAGTACGGGCTGTACATTGCCCTCGCCTATCCGGTCGCGCCCGCGTTGTGCGCCGCGCTGGCCGACCGGTTCGAACGCAAATGGCAGATCGTCGTCGCCGCCGCCGGATCATTGATCTGCGGTCTCGCGTTCGCGCAGCAGTCGCGCGCCGGGGTGCTCGTGATGTGGGGAGTCGGGCTGACCCTCTGCAACATGATGCTGTCGTACGCCTACCACGCGTATCAATCGGAATTGTATCCAACCAGCCTGCGGGCGCGGGCCGTCGGGTTCGCGTACTCGTTCAGTCGGCTGGCGGCGATGGCGAGCGGGTTCGTGATCGCGTTTTTGCTGCGCGTCTCCGGCACCGGCGCCGTGTTCTGGTTCCTGGCGTGCTGCCTTTTTATCGTCATGCTGAGCGTCGGGCTCCTGGGCCCACGTACGCGCGGCGTCGGATTGGAGCAGCTCATAAGGGCAGTATAGCCACCACAGTCGTGCCCCCATCGGCGGCGCTCTCGATCGTCAACCGGCCACCCATGGCGGCAGCGCGCGAGCGCATCCCATCCAATCCGTTGCCGTCCCTCGGCGCGGCGGGGTCGAAGCCCTGTCCGTCGTCGCGGACCTCCAGGCGCACTTCGCCGGCATCGAAGACCAAATCCACGGCGACATGGCGCGGCCTCGCATGTCTCAGCGCATTGGTCAACGCTTCTTGACCGATTCGCAATAGGTGCTCTTCCCACGACAACGGCAGCTCGCGCGGGGCGCCCCGCCGCGCGAACACGGCCAGTAACGCCTTGCCCGTCGCCATGCGCGAGACGAGATCATTGAGTGCCGTCGCGAGATCCTGGTGCTCCAACGCTTGCGGTCGTAACGCCAACACGGAACGACGTGCCTCCTGGAGACCCGCGCGGGCGAGCTCCGCGGCGCGTGAGCGATGCTCCGTCGCCTCGCGTTCGAGCCCCATCGACGCAGCGTCATCCGCCGCCTCCAGTTGTACGATGACGCCGGTCAATCCCTGCGCCAGCGTGTCGTGTACGTCGCGGGCCATGCGATTCCGCTCGGCGATCACCGCGGCCCGCCGACTCTGCTCGGAGAGCCGCATGAGTTGGATCGAGAGCACGCTCTGATTGGCGAGCGCTTGCGCCAGCGCGATATCTTCGGGAGGAAATGTGCGCGGCTCCCGAAACGTGATGGCGATCATGCCGGCGACTTTGGCCGCGACGAGCATCGGCACGACGAGGATCGTGATGATCCCTTGGGCCAAGTTGTACTCGCGAAACGGTACGTCGGGATCGGTTCTCACATCCTCGCAGATCCGGTACTGCTTCGTGCTCAGAATCGCCTGCCAGACCGGGTTATCCTGACTGTCGAGCGACAGGCGTGCCGCCGGGTGCGGCGCGTCGGCGCCAGCGAGCAGGCGATCGCCCAGGAATTGAAACGCGAACTCCACGCGATTGCTGGCTTCGTCGGTTAACCAGACCGTCATGCTGTGGGCCCCGAACTGTTCCGCGATTGTTCGGAGGATCGGCTCGAGTAGACGGTCGGTCGAGGCTTCCCGGGCCAAAGCATCGAGCATGCGCATCAGCGCCTCGAGCTGGCCGCGCGCGAGCTGCTCCGAGACGCGGAGCGCATCCCGGATCCGGTTGCGTTCGGTGACATCCATGACGGTGCCAACGACGCGACTGACGCAGCCAGACGAATCGTGGACCGGCTGGGCGATCGTCTCGACCTCGGTGACCTCGCCGTTCGGCTGCAGGACTCGGTAGTGAATGGGACGGGGCTCGCCCGTTTGGACACTCTCCTGGAATCGGCGTAACACTTCAGGGAGGTCGTCTGCGTGAACTTTGGCCAGACACTCCATGAAATGATCTGACGACGTCTTGCCTGGGAGTCCGACGATCTTATAGCCCTCGGCCGACATCGAAGCCGCCCCGGAGATCGGGTCGATCACCCAATTGCCGGTCTTCGTCAGGCGTTGGGCATCGGCGAGCGTCTGTCGTGTCTCGCACAGCTCTCGGCTCAGACGATCGATCTCGTGCGCGCCGTCCATTCTGTAACCATTATCCCTCCTTCGAAGGAGGGCCAGCCCCCTCCAACAGCGGATAGTATCTCGGCGTGCCCTGCGCTAATTGTCCCGTTCCTCGAACAAGGAGCGCAGAATGACCGCCATCGTATTCGCCCATGGCCTCTGGGCCGACGGTTCGTGCTTTAGCAAAGTGATCCCCACACTTCAGGCGGAGGGGCACGAAGTGGTGTCCGCCCAGAACAGTCTCGACTCTGTCGAAGGCGACGTAGCCGCCGTAACCCGCGCGCTGGGACGCGTCAGCAGCCCAGCCATCCTCGTGGGGCACTCATATGGAGGTACCGTTATCACGGCGGCTGGAGTCGACGACCGCGTTGCCGGACTGGTCTATATCTGCGCGCTCGCCCCCGACGACGGCGAGACGTCGCAGAGCCTGATAGACCGATACCCGCCGACGCCGGTATTCTCGCACATTGAAGTCGCGGACGGTCGCATCTGGCTGCTCCCGAGCGGCATCGGGGATTTCGCGGGCGACCTACCCGAGAAAGAACAAAAGGTCGTCTGGGCGACCCAGGGCGTTCCGGCCGTGGACCTATTCAACCAGAAGGTGGCCGGCGCCGCGTGGCGGTCGAAGCCGAGCTGGTACATCGTGGGCAAGAACGACCGCACGGTCCAACCCGACCTGGAGCGCTTCCTGGCGAAGCGCATGGGCGCGACCACCCACGAAGCCGTGAGCAGTCATGTTCCAATGCTTTCCAACCCGAGCCTCGTCATAGACGTCATCCGCGCAGCCGCCAATGCCGTTCACGGAGCCATGGTCGCGCACTAGTGTGGCTTGAATGTCTTGCCGGTTTCGATCAGTGTCTTGAGGCGGGAGAGGATCCGCGGCCAGCCGTCGGCGCACGAGGCGTAAGTAGTCGCATCGTCTTCCGCCCACTGATCATGCGTGACGGAGACCTTGGTGGCCTCCGTCTCCGGCACGAGCTCTATCGTGACGCGGGATGTTTTGCCGGACGCGCCTAGGGCGAACGTGTGTTGCAACAACTTCGGGGGCTCGGACCGCAGCACCTCGCCGCGAACGTAGATCGTGCGCTTGCCGTCGGCTCCAACACCGACCCAGTTCATCCGACCGCCAGGCTCGAGATCAATCTCGAGGTCCGCCCCGCCGAAGATGATGCGGTTGGATTCCGGCGAGACGAACCCCGCCCAGACTTTCTCCGGCGGTGCGCCGAAGTAGAAAACGAAATGCAAAAGAGGGTGTTGATGGTTTGTCATAGACATTTAATTGACTGACCGTGGCGTTGGGCGTATCCTATGACGATGGTGATCCGGGAATTCGACTTCGAGGAAGACAGCCGCACCTACACGTGCCGCGTCGAGAAGCGTAACGAGCTGGCCGAACCGTGGTGGTGGTTCAGGGTGTCTGGGGACAAGCAGCGCTATGCGCCGTTTCGGGCCATGCCAGACGACACGAGGCATGCGATTCAGTCGCGCATCACGCTGTACTACCGCGAGCTCCTGGTCCGTCGTGCGACGCCGGCAGTCCCGTGGCACCGTCGAGGGAAGCCGGCGTAGTCTGCGCGGGAGGGAATACTTCCTGCGCCGGATCTAACGGCCTAATGGTTGGCCTCCCAGCCAGGCGTCGAAAAATCAATGTGCCGGCGCCGAGCGCGGCTCCGCCGAGCGCGAGGCCCGCGAACAGCGTAAGGCCGATGGCGACGAGCGCGCCGCCGAGGACGAGAGCCGCCGCGCCGATGGCAAGGGCGGCGGCTTTGTTTCGCACCGTGATCTGATACACGCGCATCTACGTCTCCGCGTGATCCGCGACGCGGAGCGCCACTCGCAAGTCGGTGAGATTCTCGATCACCTTGACTCCTGCTCCTCTGAGCTCGGTCGCGATCTCGAGCGCGCCGGGTCCGCCGACGAGCAGCGGCACGCGGGGCCCGAGTCGCACGCGCAATGCTCGCAGTCCGTGGAGTAACAGGTCGTGACCGCCGCCCCGCGGCAAGGTCACGCTCACCGCGTGAGCCGATGTGTTCGCGGCGGCCACCGCGATCTCGCTGACGGGTACGCCCGGACCGAGATACGTGACGTGCCAACTTTCGATCGCGGCCACCGCGGTCGCCATGACGGCCTCGATCTCGTGACGGTCGCCCACGGGAGTCGCGACGAGCAGGTTCGGGGCATCGCCCGATACCATGAGGACGGGCACGATGCCTTCGATGATCCGGCGCAGCGCGACGAGCACCAACTGCTCCTCGCCCGGGGCGAGCCCCCCGGCATCGCGTTCCTCGCCGATCCGTTTCAAGAGCGGAGTCGCCACGGTGTCGAGAAACGCGCCCGCGCCGATGAGAGCGGCCGATCGTCTCAGCACGCGCTCCAGGCCGACCACGTCGAGGGAACGCGCGCGGCCTCGAGCCGCGGCGACATCATCCTCGGCGACTCCGGTCGTGCGCGACGTCCGTGCGCGATCACTGATCCCGACTTGGCGGCGCGCCTCTTCGTCATCGCGGACCAACCGCGCCAATTCCTTCGTGGGCAGTCGGGCAACCTGGGAAATGCCGCGTCCGGCGTTGGTGGCCAATGCCATGAGGCGGAGTCGCTCGATGTCGGCGTCGGAGTAGAGTCGCCGGCCGCCATCGGTCCGCGTCGGCTCGATGGCGCGATAGCGGCGCTCCCAGACGCGGAGCACGTGCGGACTGAGGCCGGTACGTTCGGCGGCGACGCCAATGGGGTGATGGCGGAGTGCTATGTCATCGCCGCTGTCTATCATTTGTCAATCATATGTCGTTGACCTAGGCTAGTCAACGCAGTATCTATGCGTTGGAGGACACATGAGGGACATCACCGCGTCCGGGTCGTTCAAGGCGCTCGCAGAGGCGATCAGACTCAATGAACTCGCCAAGGCGCAGCATGGATCGGGCTCGCCGACGCTCGAACAACTGGTCGTTCCGGAAGCCGCGACCGTCATAACAGCGCACTGACCACTAGAGAGAGCCGCGGCTCGCCGCGACTCTTGCGGAGCAGTAGCTTCGGTCTCTATGAGACTCTCCGCCGCGCTCGCGATCACGCTGCTCTTTGGCTGCCACATCCAGTCGTCGTCCGGATCGGCGCAGTTCGCCATTTCGTTCCCGTCGTCGGTGCACGACGGGCCCATCACCGGGCGCATGTTCATTCTCATCTCCCGCGACTCGACGCCCGAACCGCGCGAGATGGACAACGGATTCTCGACGAACGTCGCGATGTACGCCGTGGATGTGAGCGGCCTCCGCCCGGGGGAGTTCTCCATCATTACCGACTCGACGCCGGGGTACCCCCTCGCGTCGCTGCACGACATCACGGCCGGTGACTATTGGGTCCAGGCGGTGCTCAACGTCTACACCGAGTTCCGCCGGTCGGACGGGCACACCATCTGGGCGCACATGGACCAGTGGGAAGGCCAGCAGTTCACGTCATCGCCCGGCAACCTGGTGAGCGACGCGCACCGCGTGCACCTCGACCCCGGTACCGGCTATCGCATCAACGTGGCGCTTTCGCGCGTCCTCCCAGCGGTGACGCTCCCGCCGGACACGAAATGGGTCAAGCACGTGAAGATCGCGAGCCCGATGCTCTCCAAGTTCTGGGGACATCCGATCTTCCTCGGCGCTACCGTGCTCCTGCCCAAGGGCTACGACGAGCACCCCGCGGCGCACTATCCGACGATCTACGAGCAAGGGCACTTCAACCTCCGCCCGCCGTTTGGCTTCACGACCGACAGCCAACCGACGCCTCCCCAGATGGTCGCCTTGATGCGGGGCTACAACATCGAGCCGCGCAACGTGTTCTCCCGCCAGTGGGACGGCGCCGGGTTTCCGCGGATGATCGCGGTGACGTTCCAACATCCCACGCCGTACTTCGATGACTCTTACGCCGTCAACTCCGCGAATAACGGCCCTTACGGGGACGCCATTCTCCAGGAGCTGATTCCGTACCTCGAGTCCCACTATCGCATGATCCCCAAGCCGTACGCGCGTGTCCTCACGGGCGGTTCGACCGGCGGCTGGGAGTCCATCGCGCTCCAGATCTACCACCCTGATTTCTTCGGCGGGACGTGGACGTTGTATCCCGACCCGGTCGATTTCCGTCACTACGACATGGTCGATGCGTACGCGGACACGAACGCGTTCACGGTCGGCGAACCCGGCGGTCAGACCTTCAGCCCTGTGAGCCCGTGGTTCCATCCCGACCGCAGCCTCGTGCGCGGCAATGACGGACAGCCGTTCGTGACCGAGCGGCAGTTCAGCGCGATGGAAGATGTGCTCGGCACCCACGGCCGATCCGGCCAGCAGCTCGAGGCCTGGGAAGCGGTCTATGGACCGGTCGGATCGGACGGCTACCCGAAGCCGCTCTGGGACAAACGGACCGGGCACATCGATCACACCGTAGCGCAGTACATGCGCGATCATGGGTTCGATCTGCGCGCATACCTCGCCGCGCATTGGGCGACGGTTGGACCCCAACTCGTGGACAAGCTGCACGTCGACGTCGGCGACATGGACAACTTCTATCTCAATCTCGCCGTCTACGATCTGCAGGCGTTTCTCGATTCGACCACCACTCCGCACGTCCCCGGCGTGTTCAACTACGGCCGGCCGGAGAAGGGGCATGGTTGGCAGCATGCGACCAACGCCGCGATCATCCGCGAAATGGCAGGGACGATCAAGCGGCATGCGCCGGCCGGGGAAAGCGTCCAGCAGTGGCAGTATTGAGGTGACTTGACGCTCGCGCGGGCGTGAAACCATTCTTCCCCTAACCTCGTTTGGTGGAGAACTCATGCCCCGCGACGCCAGTGACCTCCTCCACGGCACCCTCGACGTGCTCGTCCTCAAGACCCTGTCGTGGGACACCATGCACGGCTATGCGATCGCCGAGTGGATCGAGCAGCGCGGCCAGGGTGAGCTCGTGATCGTCGATGCCGCGCTGTATAAAGCGCTCCATCGTCTCGAGGATGCCGGAGCGATCAGCTCCGAGTGGGGGCTCTCCGAGAACAATCGCCGCGCCCGGTTCTACTCGCTTACCCCGCGAGGTCGCGCGTTGCTCCGCGCGGAGGCCGCGACATGGAAACGTTACGCCGTGGCCGTTGGCCGCATTCTGGAGACCGGTTGAATGCGCCGAGCGTTTCGACTGCCCGGCACGCGCCACCGCATCGAGCGTGAGCTCGACGAGGAGGTGCGCTTTCATGTCGAGCGGCGCGCCAAGGCACTCGAAGCGACCGGACTTTCGCCGGAGGAGGCCGAGGCCGAGGCGTGGCGCAAGTTCGGCGACGTTCAGGATCTGAGGCAATATTGCATGTCGATCGACGTGGCCCACCTCCAACGCGCTCGATGGCGCGAGCGCCTGGATATCCTCGGCCAGGATTTCAGGTTCGCGCTCCGGCAATTCCGGAGGGCGCCCGGATTCGCCGCGGTCGCTGCCGTGACGCTCGCATTGGGCATAGGCGCCACGACCGCGATCTTCAGCGTCGTCAATGGCGTGGTGCTCCGACCACTCCCGTTCGATCACTCGGATCAACTGGTGGAGTTGTGGGGCCTCGATGCCAAGGGCGACCAGCTCCATTTCGCCGATCCGACGTTTGACACGCTCGCCGCGTCGAGCCACACCTTGAGCGCGGTGGCGGAGTACAACGAGTACGGGATGTCGATCGTGAACCACGGCGAGGTCTCTCGGGTCAACGCCTCGGGCGTCACAAAGCAGTTCTTCAATATCCTTCGAGCGAAACCGGCCATTGGCCGGTTCTTCGACCCCGACGAGCAGCGCCCGGGCGCGCCGATGGCGGTCGTGATCAGCGACGGACTCTGGACGCGACAGTTCGGCAAGTCGCCGGGCGTCATCGGGTCGACGATGCGCAGTGGCACGGAGCCGATCACCGTCGTGGGCGTCCTGCGCCCCGGCCAGGAGCTTCCCGCGGACGTCGACATCTGGTATGCGCGCGAGCGGTACCCCGAGAACGATTCGTATACCGCGCACAATTGGCGAGTCATCGGGCGATTGAGACCCGGCACGACCGTCGCGCAGGCGAACCACGACGTGTCGACCGTGCTGCGCCGTCTGCACGACGCCGTCGGCGACGCCACGTGGACGTTCGACGGCTCGGCGGTCTCACTGCTGGACGAGATCGTGGGAAACTTCACAATCCTGCTCGGGCTGGCCTTCGCCGCGTCGGGCGTGCTGCTGCTCATCGCGTGCGCGAACGTGGCGAGCTTGGGGGTCGCGCGAATGGCGGCGCGTGAAGAGGAGATGGCCGTGCGGTTGGCCATCGGCGCCGGTCGCGCGCGCCTCGCGCAACAACTGCTCGTCGAGACCTCGACGTTGTCCGCCTTGGGGTGCGTGGGTGGCCTCATGATCGGCGCGGCAGGCGTGCGCCTCTTGCTGCTACTCCGGCCCGAGCTCATTCCCCGCGTCGGTGAGCTCTCACTCGATTGGCGCGTGCTCGTGTTCGCTATGGCCGTCTCGGCCGCCACGGCGATCGCGCTCGGCCTCGCGGCGGCCTCGCGCACGGCGCGCGGCGACCTGCGAGCCACCTTGTCGCAGTCCCAGCGCATGCAGGGAGGCGGAGGGGCGAGCTACCGCCTGCGGGGCTCGCTGGTCGTCGTGCAGCTCGCGATGACGGTCGTGCTGCTGGTCGCCGCCGGGCTCTTGGCCAAAAGCTTCGTGCGCGAGGTGACGATCGACCCGGGCTTTCGAACGCGAGGCATGGTGGTCGCGAGCATGCCCTTCGACACGGGAGTGGGCGCCAATGGCATGGCGAGGCGCACGCGATACTACGACGACATCACGGAGCGCGCCCGGGCGATCCCCGGTGTGACCGGCGTCGGCGTATCGGACGCCGCGCCGTTCGCGGGCGGCAGCAGCAATGGCGATTTCCTCATCCTGTCGAACGCCAGCGTCACGGTGACCCCCCAGGAGATGGAAACACTCTTCCGCGACAAAGCCCATACCGGCTGGGCGACCTACCGACTGGCGAGCCCGGGCTACTTCAAAGCATTGGGCATGCCCGTTCTGGAAGGGCGCGTGTTCGACGACGGCGACCGCGCCGGCACGCCCGACGTAGCGGTCATCAACGCGTCGCTCGCCAAGAAACAGTGGCCGAACGAAAATCCGATCGGCAAAGTGGTCAACTTCGGCAACATCGATGGTGACATGACGCCGGCGACCATCGTGGGCGTCGTCGGCGATACCCGTGAGGAGGATCTCGCCCTGGATCCCGAGCCGGCGATCTTCTTCTCGTATCGCCAGCGGCCGGGGAGCAGCACCGGCGACATGTACGTGATCCTGTCGACGGCTGCGGAAGCACCGACGATCCGCTCGGCCCGGCAGACGTTCCGCCTGGTGCGCACCGATGTGCCGATGCGCTTTCAGACGATCGAAGACATCGTCGGCCGGTCGATGGGGAGCCAGCGGTTTATGCTGCTCTTGGTCGGCGTCTTCGGCGCGATCGCGCTCCTGCTCGCGACGCTCGGCGTCTACAGCGTGATCTCGTATGTCGTCGCGCAGCGCGGGCGCGAGCTGAGTATTCGCGTCGCGCTCGGTGCCTCGGCGTCCGAGATCGTGCGACTGGTGTTGGGGCAGGGGATCACGCTTTCACTCGTCGGCGCGATGGTCGGCGTCGCCGCGGCGCTGGGCGCCGTGCGGGCGCTCAAGCACCTGCTCTATCAGGTGAGCACCACCGATCCCGTCGCATTCGGCGCCGTTCTCGTCGTGTTGTGCGCGGTGGGGCTCATGGCGAGCTATCTCCCGGCGCGTCGCGCGGCGCGCCTTCCCCCGATGGATGTCCTTCGCGCTGGGTAACGCGTGAAGACCACTCTGATGCTACTCGGGGGCCTGGTGATGGCCGGAACCGCTCGAGCACAATCCGACAACCGCCCCGAAATTCTCGTGCTCGCGGCCGTTCAGCGTCCACCCGCACGGCGTGTTCTACGAGGGGATGGCTGTGCGGTATCGCGTCCAATGATCTACATTGGCGGACAATGGTACCGGCACACCATCGAAACGATACGGCGCTTGCGGGGTTGCGCATCGCCGTGGGCGTGTTGTTCCTGATCTTCGCCGAGTATAAGGTATTCGGCACGACTTTCACGTTGGGCGGCGGTTTTCAAGGGTGGATACACCGCTTCGTGGATGAAGGCGCGGCGTACCCCTTCATGGTGCCGGTGCTCAAGGGGTTCGTGCTCGCGCACGGTACGGCGATCGCATTTCTCGTGGCGTACAGCGAGCTCGCCATCGGGGTCGCGCTGACCCTCGGCATCCTCACGCGGGTGGCGAGCGTCGGCGGTCTCGTGTACATGCTGACGCTGCTCGTCTCATCGAATTATCCCGGGCCCCACGCTCCGGCGTGGGAGTATTTCGGCGCGTCGCTCGATCACCTCGTGCTCGCGCTCTGCTTCGCGACGTTCATCGCCGGCGACCCGGATCGCGCGCTCTCGGTGCGAGCGCGACGCACCGCGTCCACCGGTGGCCACTGAGCCAGGCGGGCCAGGCGCGGGCCGTTATTGGTCATCGCAACACGGTGCCGGAGATCATCCGGATGCTCGGAGGACCGACCGTTCCCGAAATGCGAGACACCGACGTCTTACGGCGGTCGCTAGTCGGTCGAGCCTTGATGTGCCCCCTCCGGGAACCCAATATTCAACCCCGTGGTTGAATGTATGCCTGTTCAACGGAGAGAGCGAGATGGCGACGATGACGCACAAGACCGGTACCCGTAAAGAATGGCTGGCGGCGCGACTCGAGCTGCTCCAGGCCGAGAAGGACCTGACGCGCCAGAGTGACGAGCTGGCGCGGCGCCGACAGGCGCTGCCATGGGTACGCCTCGACAAACCCTATCGATTCGACACCAATGAAGGGCCGGCCTCGCTTGCCGACCTCTTCAGGGGCCGCTCGCAACTCCTCGTCTACCATTTTATGTTCGGCCCCGACTTCAAGGCGGGCTGTCCCTCCTGCTCATCGATCGCCGACGGCTTCAATGGTGTCCACATGCACCTGGCCAACCACGACGTGATGTTCTGGGCCGTATCACGCGGACCGCTCGACAAGCTGCAGGGGTTCAAGCAGCGCATGGGTTGGACGTTCCCCTGGGCGTCCGCGGCTCCGAGCGACTTCAACGCCGACTTCGCCGTCGCGTTCACCGAGCAGCAGCAGCGCGAGGGAGGGATCGAGTACAACTGGCGGCGCGAGCCCGGGTGGCAGCCGAGCAAAACCGGCAACGGGGAGGTCGACACCTTTGCCGAGATGGCCGGAACCGACGCCGGCACTTTTACGCGAGAGCGACCGGGCGTGAGCGCATTCATTCTCGAGGATGGGGTGGTGTACCACACCTACTCGGCGTACGCGCGTGGCCTCGACGGACTTTGGGGCATGTATCAGTGGCTCGATCGCGCGCCCAAGGGGCGCAACGAGACGGGCGCCATCTGGTGGCGTCACCACGACATGTACGGCAAGGGCTGATTGGATAAACGAGCCTTTTTCGGCCTCTCGGCGCTGCTCTTCGCGCTGAGCGCGGCGGTGACGATCGTTTGGTGCGGGTCCATGCCCGCGTCCATGGTATGGGTGCGCATGCCCGGCCAGACGTGGTTCGCCGCCGCCGTGTCGTTCCTCGGGATGTGGCTAGTAATGATGGTCGCGATGATGCTGCCATCGTTGACGCCAACGTTGTGGCGCGAGCATCAGTCGGTTGGCGGTACCCTGATCATGGGCACTGGGTACTTCTTGGTGTGGGCCATGGTTGGCCTCGCCGTCTATCCCATTGGCGTCGCGGTGGCGGCCATCGAGCTGCCACGGACAATCGGGGTGGCCATCGTCATCGTGCTCGCCGTGGCGACCCAGTTCGCGACATGGGGTGTGCGTTGCCCGACGTTCCCAATGGACGGCAGCACGCACTGGCGGCACGGATTGCGCCTCGGACTCAGCTGTGCCTATTGCTGCGCCGGCCTCATGGCGATCCTACTCGTCGTTGGGGCCACGGATCTCCGCGCGATGGCGCTCGTCACGGTCGCCGTTACGGCCGTGCGTCTCGTACCGGGAGCTCGACGAACGACGCACGTTGCGCTTCACGATACACGGTCCAGGTAGGCGTACCGGTCGCCGGATAGCGCCGAAACTGCAACGCATCCGCGCCCGCCAGCGCGACACGTATGCGGTGCCCTCGGTGCAGCATCACTGATGTGGTATAGAACGAAAGCCGGATCGTCGCCGGCATCCCAGGCGTCAACGGCTCAGCGTCACGGCGGAGATAGCTGTGCGGCGGACCCTGCGGCAGGTACGGGAGCGCCTTTGGATCCACCTCTTTCCGGTTGATGACCCTCAGTATTCCTTCGTCGACATAAGTCACGCGCCCCTCGGGTGCGACATCCTCGAGGTACGCATGCACGGCGCCGTCACTCGCGGTCGAGGCGAGCACCAGGCTCAGCACTGGAGTGCCGGTGATCTCGAGATCCGTAGCCAGCGGTTCGCCGGTATAAACGAGCAGCTTCCGGTCCTCGGCGGCGCGATCCGGATAGATCACATCGCTACCATCGAGCCCTGTGTTCCACCGCGTCTCGGTGCCGGTGGTTGCGGTGAAATCGATGGCGTACGTATCGAACGCAGCCTCGGTTCCTGGCAGCGTTACGGACAACGTGTGCGCCGGCCCAAAGTACAGGCGCCTCGTCGACAACCCCGCAGGTGGCCAGGTGGTCGTCGTGTGCCACCGCCCCTCACCCATCGTGTAATAGCGAATGGATGACCGCACGGATTCGGCCGAATCGGGCCGCAACACGCGATCAAAAAAATCCGCCTCCATCCGAAGCTGCTCGTCGGCCGTGGGCGCCGGCGGCAGATGGTTCGACGCGAACGGGTCCACATTGAACCCTCCGCCGTGCGACAGGGGCCCCATGATGACCACCTGAGGATTCGTGAACGAGTGGTAGCGACTCAGGGAGCCTTCGCAGCCATCGCCATCGAGCCACCCACACCAAACCATCATCGGCGCACGCGACGCTTCAATCTGCGGCCGCATCCCGTACGGACTCACGTCGGGTATCCCGATCGAATCGCCTTCCGTCGGGATACGGTCATCGCGGAACTCAATGTTCCGCACGGCATCGGCCACGTTCACGTTGTGGCGCTCCTTGACGAACGCCGCCAGGCGCGTTCCATCCGGGTCGGCATCGACGGGGCGGACGCCCGGCGTCATCAGGTGGTCTCGCCAACACCGCCACCCGGTGGTGCCATCGGCGCCGCACACGTCATTACGATCGAGCGCACCCACCAAGCGAGTCCAGTCGTCGAGAAATGAGCGCGACGCGACGCCAGCCGAGCCGATCTGCTCCCATTGGTCGAACTCATCATAGAGGGGCATGAGCGCCTGCACCGCCGGCTGGTTCGGCACAGCCGCCATCTCGGCCGTGTTGCCTTCGTACGAGATGCCGAATGTCCCGATACGGCCGTTCGACCACGGTTGCCGCGCCGCCCACGCGGCGACCTCACACATGTCCGCCACCTCGGCGCGCGAGAACTCCATCGGCCGGCTGCCGCTCGAAGCGCCGCTGCCGCGGGCATCGACCAGCAAGACGGCGAAACGCCGGCGCGTGAAGTACAGGAACTGATCGTCGAGCAGATCCTGCGGATGCAACAGGTGGAGGCCCAACAATGCGCGCGCGGTCCAGCCGATCTCCGGCTCGCGCCAGTAGCGCGTGGTGCGCATCAACACGGGAAGCCGCTCGCCCGACCGTAGATCCGGTGGGAGATACACGCTCACCGCGAGCTCGACCCCATCGCGCATCGGCAGGTAGAGCGACGTTGAGCGGCCAGGTCGTTTCGCCAGCGCGATGACGACGGCGAGCAACGCGACAACGACACCGATGCCTATCCAGATACGCTTCATAACGGTTGCATCAGTTCGATGATCATGCGCGCGACCATCGGGAAGCGCCGGCGCGACTCGGGCACGCGTTGTCCACGGGCGACGAAGCCGAGCCAGACGAGATACACGAGCTCGACGCGCCGAGGGTCGCCGATGAGATCGGTCAGCAGCCGGAGTCGTTGGCGCTCGGCGCGATTGACTCGCTTCGCGACCTCGGGCGAGACCGCCGCCCACGTGAACATCGCGGCGTCCGATGGGAAGAGTCCGGTCTCGCTGAGCGGAACGCGCTGGATCATGAGACGCACCAGCCGGCGAAGGGCAGGAAATCCGCGGTGTCCCTCGAGGCGCGGGATGATGTCCTCGCGCAGTTCGGCCTCCCACTCGCTGACGAGCGCGTCGAGCAGCTCCTCGCGGTCGCGAAAGTGCCAGTAGAAGCTGCCCTTCGTCACGCCGAGGTCGCGCGCCAGCAACTCGACGCGCACTTCGTCCACGCCGCCGCGCAGCAGCGCCAGTCGGGCCACCCGCATCCAATCGTCGCGTCCGAGATCCGCCATACGCTGCCGTATGGTACACGCCGGTCGCGCCATGTCAATACGGTACGGTCGGCAGAGCCGTGATGATGCACGCTCGAGGGCCGGACGTTAGCTTGAGCGCCATGGCAGACGAAGACCTGAAGGCGGAACTCGACCGCCTGCGTAAGGAAAACGAGGCACTCAAGAAAGGCGCCGCAAAAGGCGTCTCGCTCAAAGTCAGCGAGAAGGGCGGCGTGTCGGTCTATGGCCTAGGCCGATTCCCCATCACTTTGTACAAGGAACAGTGGGCCAAGCTGCTCGACATGGCTGAGGAGATCCGGGTCTTCATTGCGACGCACGAGCGGGAGCTCAAGAGCAAGACCTAGCGTCAGGGCGCGATGCGGTGAACGCACTTGATGGTCAACGTCGCCGTGAGTGGACGATTGATGGCTCGCCGGTCGGGGAACCGAAATCGCGACAGCGGATCCGTCGTGTACCCGGAGTTCCAGACGACGTAAATGTCGTCCCCGATGACCGGAATCCAGTGGAACCGAAGGTCGAAGTCGGTGCGGTTGAGCGCGTTGTCATACTGGGCGAACCCCAGAAAGTCGGTGCGCGTCGTGAACGCGTACTCCAATCGCCCGGTCGACTGCACCGCCGCGAAATGACCGGCCGGGAGCGACACCTCGGTCCGCGTCAGGCCGCCGCCGAGGATCAGGTGCCCGCCGGAGCGCCATGTGACGCCGCCGTCAGTCTCGGTGCTATGCCCATTGTAGAACGCGCCGGTGGACACGAACGCGAATCCGCTGATGGGTCGGCCGAGTGACGTTTGATACTGGGCGCCAACTTGCGTCCACCAATAGTTGCCCGCTCGAATCGTCACGCCGCGAAAGACGGTGAACGTGTCCGGCGGCGCGTCCATCAGCCGCTGGACCGTGAGAAAGAACTGATCGCCGTTGTCGAGCGTGCCACCAATGGGGTGCCACTCGATGAAGGCATTCTGCCAGCCGCTCCCATTGTGGTTCAGAAAGATATCCCATCTCGGCATCTCGAAATCGAATTGTCGGATGCCAAGCACGTGGGGCCGCGGCATGAAATCGATGTGCCCGTCGAGCTCCAACGCATCCGTGCGCCGAACGAAGCCGAGCGTCGGCGCGAACCCGGAATCGTATCGGGCCACGGAGATGTTGTTGTCGAAGAGATCGTTCGGAAAATCGGTTCCAATTCTCCAGGCGATTCTCGTACCGGCTGTATCGGGCGTCTGCGTCCCCGCGATCCAGAACTGCGGCTCGATATTCTGGCTACCGATCTTGAGCGGAAAATCCCCGTCGACCGCCGCCGCCACGTCGCTGCCGTGCACGCTCGACCCCGTGCGGGCCGTGATGATGGCGCCAATGTACGAGCGATCGAACACATCGTGCTTGATCCGCACGACGGCGTCATTCGCGTCATCGATCCCACCGGTCCGGGCGTCGAGCACGCCCACCGTCCACGGTCCGGCCTTGCCGGTGAGCCGTGCTCCGGCGAGAATCGGCACCACGGCGCCGGAATCCGTGAGGCCGACGCGCCGCGAGTAGAAGAGCAGGGCGTGGTCGTCGCCGACGTCGAAGATGCCGCTCGACTCGAGAAAGAAGGTGCGTTTTTCGGGGAAGAACGTGGGAAACCGCGTGAGGTTGATCACCTGACTGTCGACTTCGACCTGCGCGAAGTCGGTGTTGACGGTCAGGTCCGCGGTCATCGTCCCCGACACGGCGAGCTTCGCGTCGACCCCCACTTTCCCGGCGATGCCGGCGCCGCCGACACGATTGCCGACCGAGTCATGCGGCGCCTGGAAGGCATCGGCGAGCCCATACGGCAGGATCTCGATGTCGCGCGCGCGACTCACGCCGTCCAGGCCCGTGAGCTCGCCTTCGGTGTCGAGCTGGTACAGGCCCTCGGTGCGTCGCCAACCGCACCAGAGGTCTTCTTCGTTTCGGCGGCGAATGAAGCGGCGTACGTTGAACCCGAACGCGGCGGTTGCTCCCGCCGTGAAGCGCAAGGTGCGGAACGGAATGCGAAAGGTCGCCGTCCAACCCGCCGAATCCCGACTGGTGGTCACCGTCCAGATGCCGTTCCAGTCCTGGTTGACGTTGTCGGCTTCGGTGATCTGGGCATCCCATCGCGCGCCGTTCGGGTTGGTTTGAAAGAGCCAGCCGCCGCGCTTGTCGTGGAAGCTGTCGATCAGAATCGTCACGTTGTCATCGGACGACAGGTCGGCGTCGCGTCGAAGCTGCGTGGCCTTGACGAGCCCCGCCTCGCGATCCCACGCGCGCACGGCGATGTACAACGCGTCGCGATCTCTCAGGATCTTGACGACGGTGCGCTCGCTCGCCGTCGCGCCTTCCGACGGGTCGCGCTGGCGAAAATCCATGATGGAATCGGCGTGACTCCACGCCGCGGAGTCGATCGTCGCGACGGAGCGGGCCCTGATCGTGGCCGAGTCGCCGACGATGCACAGGAAAGCGAGGTGATATATCATGCTATTTCTCTAGCATACAGCTAGAAAACTAGCATCGTTGGCTTACGGCACGGTTACAGCGAGGATTCCCGCGAACTGACCCGTCGTATCTGGCGTGTCGGGCGCGACATAGAACTGCGAGATCGCGCCGTCGAGGTACAAGGCGTCGGGGCATCTGAGAGCGTCGCGAAAGATCGTGGCGAAGGTGTAGAGGTTGACGGGGTTACGCGCCATGGCAAACACAATCGTTCCGTCGGCCCGTACGCCGACGCCGTTCCGAACATACTTCGATGGTCCGGCGGGATTGAACGCCGGGTGGATGCGGCCCGCGGACACCAGGAGCGGACCGGATTGCACGGCGAGATCCGGATTGACTCCCAGGGCAGGGTACGCGCTCGACTCGACGATCGCCGCGTGGCCCTTCGCGATGTAGAAGACGCCGTTGGGCTTGAGATAGAAATTGGGCGGCGGTTGAGCGGTCGAGTCCCGGTTGTTGAGCGGCACAAGTGCCCGGCCATTCTGAACGAAAAGGCCGAGTGGGACTTGGCCGACCGCGAAGATGCCGCCGTTCGTCGCAAACTGTAGATGCCGTCCCCGCGAGCGCACGATCGAGTCGAGTCGCGCGAAGGAGCCGATCGCATTGCCGCGCGCGTCGTGCCAGTAGAGTTCTATCGCATCGCGTGGTATCGTCCACTCGCAGACCGCCACCTGCACACCACCGACCTCCCGGCTGGTGCATGGCGGGGTCACGCCGAACCCCACTAGTGACATGAAAGCGATTCTGATCCCAGCTGCGCTGCTCATCATATCGAATACGTTCATGACGTTCGCCTGGTATGGACACCTAAAATACGAGAAAACGGCGCTCTGGCTCGTGATCCTGGTCAGCTGGGGCATCGCGTTCTTCGAATACTGCTTTCAGGTCCCCGCGAATCGGATCGGCAACGTCGCGGGCACCTCGCCCGGCCAGCTCAAGATCATGCAGGAGGCGATCACGCTGGTCGTATTCGTCGTATTCGCGCGACTGTATCTCGGCGAGCGTCTGACGTGGAACTACTACGCGGCCTTCGCGCTCATTTTCGCCGCCGTCTGCATGGTGTTCATTCCGGCGTCCAATGCGGGTGCCCGGTGAACAGCCCGTCCACGATGCCGATCCGATAAGCGATAAACAGTCCGAACGCCAGACTGATTGCCCCGGACGCGATCCGAAGCCCACGGGGACTGATCCACCCGAACGGCAGGCTGATCACCATCGTCATGAGCATCATCCCGACAATCGTACCGATGCCGAAGATCAGGAGATAAAATACCGCCAGCCCGGGATCGTGAATCGTTGTCAACACGAGCAACGCGACGGCCGCCGATCCGGCGAGGCCGTGCACGATCCCGACGATCAGCGGCCGCACATACCGATAGGCCCCGAGCGCCCCGAAGTGCCGGTCGAGCCACCCGAGCGGCGTGGCATCGGGCGCGTGCGAGTGCGCTTCGGGCTCGTGCCCATGCACATGCGTGTGCACATAATCGCCGTGCTCATGGGCGTGCGCGTGGACGTGGGTCGAACGCTGCGTGCGCGGGACGATGCCTCGCAGATTCATGAGCCCGAGCAGCACGAGCATCACGCCGACCGTCCATTCCATGGACAGCCCGAGGCGCGGTGGGATCACCCAGCCGAACACGATGATCCCGCTCCCGACGGCCAATATCGTCAGCGTGTGCCCGACGCCCCACACGGCGCCGATCGCCGCCGCGCCGCCGATAGAGCGTTGCCGCGCGATGATCGTCGTCACGGCGATCACGTGGTCGGGGTCCGTGGCATGGCGCATCCCGAGGAAGAACCCAAGGGAGAGAATCGGGAAGAGACCGGTCATGCGGTCCCGTGTTCCAGGAACGCGACCAACTCACCCATGCCCTCGCCAGTCTTGGCCGAGACGGCCAAGGTCCGCATGCCCGGGCGCACGGTGTGTATGTTGCGCTCGAGCCCGGCGCGGTCGAATTCGACCGCGCTCGCGAGATCGATCTTGGTGATCACCGCCACGTCGGCGGTATTGAATATCGTGGGATACTTGAGCGGTTTGTCCTCGCCCTCGGTGACCGACAGGATCACGCAGCGCAGATGCTCTCCCAGATCATATGAAGCGGGGCACACCAAGTTGCCCACGTTCTCCAAAAATAAGAAGTCCAGCTGATCCAACGCCCATCCGTCAAGGGCTTGCTCGACCATCGCGGCTTCGAGGTGGCAGATCGTGCCCGTCGTGATCTGCCGGACCGCGGCGCCGCTCCGCGCCAGTCGCGCGGCGTCGTTCTCGGTGGCCAGATCGCCCACGAGCGCCGCCACGCGATGCCGTTTATGCAGGATCGAGAGGAGCCGCTCGAGCAACATGGTCTTTCCCGACCCCGGGCTCGACACCAGGCTAATGACGCGCACATGGTTAGCGTCGAAGCGAGCGCGAAGCGCGCGCGCGACGACATCGTTGTGCTTCAAGATGTTTTGACGTACCTCGACCAGCCGCGGCGCCATGGTCACGACTCGATCTCCAGCGCGACGAGCTCCAACTCCCGCCCCTCAGCCTCCTCGATGACCAGTCGAGAGCCGGCAATCGGCGTATCCTGACAGGCGATATCGTACGAAAATGCCAGCGCCTCCTTTGCGACGCCCGCCAACTGCCCGATCTTGACGTGGACCGCGCACACCCGTCCCCCGAGGCGGCCGCCCTCCTCGGTGGCGATATCCACGAGACTCAACGCGACCGAGAGCTCGTGCATTGACCGAACGCGGCCAGCGCCGCTTGTCCGAGACTGATGCCACCATCGTTTGGCGGAACGCAACGGTTCGTCCACGCGCCGAGCGCCTGCGACACCAGCGCGTTCTGCAGAACGCCTCCGGAAGCCACGACCGTATCGACCCCATACCTCGCGCGCAATGCCACCACGGCATCACGCACCCCGTTCGCGAACCCTGAGTGAAACGCCCGCGCGATGGCGTTTAGCTCGCGTCCGCGATCCCGATCTCGCACCACGTCACTGAGCAAGGGCCGGAAGTCGAGCTCCGTGCCATCGAATGGAAAGTCATATGGCGCGACCTCGCCCGATCGCCGCGCACACTGCTCGAGCCAGATCGCGGCCTGTCCCTCGAACGAGATCCGTCGGTTGAAGCCGAGGACCGCCGCGACGGTGTCGAACAGCCGGCCAGCCGAGGTCGTGGTGAAGGTACGCATCCCGCTCTCGAGGATCCGAGCTGCATCGCGGTATCGAGGCGAGTCGAGCTCGGCGCCGATCTGGTGCAGAAACCCCGCGGCGCCCTGCACCGGATGCCTGGCCGCCGCGTCGCCGCCAACGAGCGCCGCGGGCCGCAAGTGCGCAACTCGCTCGAACCCGTGCGCTATGCTGCCGAGAAAGATCTCGCCTCCCCAGATGGTGCCGTCGTCGCCATACCCTGTCCCATCGAGCGCTACCCCCAACACCCTGAGATCCCATTCGCCGCGTTCGGCGAGCACGGATGCTACGTGCGCGCGATGATGTTGGACCGCCGACGCCGACGGCGCGTAGGTCGTCGAGCGATACTCCGGATGAGCATCGCGCACGATGAGCAGCGCGTCGCGATCCACGCGGTACATGCGGAGCAGGTCGTCGATCGTCTCGCGGAACGCGCGATACGACCCGGCGTCGTCGAGATCGCCGATGTGCTGGCTCACGAACGCCTGTCCGTCGACGACGAGCGTCACCGTATTCTTGAGATCAGCGCCGAGCGCCAGAATGGGTCGCTCGGTTGGAATCGTCGTGACCGCGGCCGGGGCGTAGCCTCGACTCCTTCTAAGAAACGTGGGTCCCGGCCGGACCACGGAATCCTCGACCCGCCGCGCGATCGGCCGATCGCCTATGAAAAATCCGTCGGCAATGCCGCCCAGACGCTCCCGTGCCTCCTCATCTCGATACGCAATCGGCTCGCTCGACCGGTTGCCGCTGGTCATCACGAGCACCGATGGCGCCCCAGCATCGAACAACAGATGATGCACGGGCGCGTATGGCAGCATGATCCCGAGCTCCTCGTTGTCCGGCGCGACGCCGGGCAATGCGACGATCGCCGGCGCGAGCACGATGGGCCTGGCTGGGCTCTCGAGCAGGCACACGGCCTCGTCCGACAACTCGGCCAGCGATCTCGCGGTCTCGAGGTCACGGACCATGACCGCGAATGGTTTTTCTTTCCGGTACTTGCGCTCTCTCAACGCCGCGACCGTGGCGGCATTCCGCGCATCACACGTCAGGTGATATCCGCCAACGCCCTTGATCGCTAGAATCCGTCCCTCGACCAATGCCTCGGCCGCGCCATCCAGCGCATAGCACGGCCCGCACGCGGGACAGGCTACCGGCTGTGCATGGAACCGCCGACTCGACGGGTCGGCATACTCGCTCGCGCATCGCTCATCCATCGGCCATGCGGCCATTGTCGTCGCGCCCCTATCGTACGGCAACCCCAGAACAATCGAATAACGCGGGCCGCAATTCGTACAGTTGATGTAAGGGTACCCGAATCGCGGGTCGCTCGGATCGAAGAGCTCGCGCAGACATTCGTCGCATATGGCCAAGTCGGGCGAGATGGGCACCAGGGCCTGGGTGTGCCTCCGACTCTCGCGTATCTCGAACGAATCGAGGCCGGCGACGTCCGCAGGCTCGATATCAATCGACGCTATCGCGGCAGCGGGTGGCGCGTGCGCGCGAAGCGCGCCGAGAAATGTATCCAGGTGATCGGTCGCCCCCTCGAGATGAATCTCGACGCCCTCGCCGGCATTGAGCACCCACCCGGCAAGAGTGTGCTCATGTGCCAGCCGATATACGTACGGCCGAAACCCGACGCCCTGCACGATGCCCCGTACCCGCACCGAGCACGCGCTCGTCATTCGCCGACCACACACCCGCGGCCTTGCCAGCCGACCTGCACCACAGTTCCGTCCTGCACCAGCACGGGCACAGTCCGCTCGGGTCCGGCGTACCCACGCATACGCGCGCGCGCATCAGGATCCACGTCCACGTCATATTCGGTGAAGGGAACTCGCCGCATCTCGAGCCATTCCCGCATATCCCGCGTGTAGGGACAGCTCGCCGTCCCGAACAGTTCAAAGGTTGGCACGGATCGAGTGGTAAATGGACGCCTGCACTTCCTGGATGCGCGGGATATAGTCCGACCGAACCACGATCGCGTGATCCGCGAGTCCGCGTCGCCGAATCTCGCCGCCGTCGTACCCGAGGAGCGCCACGGTCACCATGCCGCGCTTGCGCGCCTCCTCGAGCGCCGCGATCACGTTGCGCGAGCCGCCGCTCGTCGAGATCGCCACCGCGACGTCGCCCCGAGCGGCGTGCGCGATTAACTGGCGCAGAAAGATGACCTCGACGCCGACATCGTTGGCGATCGCGGTAATGTTCGCGGGCTCCATGGCGAGGGAGATCGCGGGGATCGGCTCGTACCCCTGGGGCGGCGCAACGCAATCCAGCGCCCAATCGTTGGCGTCGGTGGCCGAGCCGCCGTTGCCGAAGATGATGAGCTTGCCTCCGGCATGCAGGGCTTCACGCATAGCGAGAATCGTCTCACCAATGGCATCCGTCTCTTCGCTGGAGACCGTCGCGCGAAGCGCGCTGTCGTCCGCGACCTTGGCGATGATGGACGCAGCGACGTCGTTTAAGGGAACCGATTGCCCCCGAGCCAGAAACGGATACAGAAACTCGGCCTGACCCACGTCATGCCCGAGCTCCCGGTGCTCGAAGAACACGTGCACCGTCTCCCACAACGTGTGATACAGGATCTCGATCAGCTCTTGGTGCATGAACGGATCCTGCGTCACCGCCGGAATCGCGTACGACCCGATCGAGCCGGGCAGCGCGAACGTCATGGCCCCCCGCGACCGGGCGACGGCCAGCGCCGCCCAGACCGCGGGATCGCCGTCCGGCGGGCCAAAGCCCATGACGATATCCTCGGGCCGCAGAATGGCGTCGAGCCACGCCGGGAACTCCATCGAGAGATCGAGCGCGGGTAACGCTCGCTTGCCGACGATGACGGGATGAACGAACTCCACCGACACATGCTGGGCGTCCGTCGCATACGCGCCACGGCCGAACGCGAGCAGCCGTCCTCCGTGCAGGAACCGCTGGGCCATTTCCTGGCACGCCTCCGCCAGGACCATGGCCTCGCGCGCGAAGAATGCCTCGAACAGCTGGTTGCGTTCGAGCAACCCTTGCTCGATCTGGGCGCCGAGGGGTGAACGGGTCAGCATATGCGGGGCAGTGGGTCGCCGACGAGCATATCCACGATTCGGCTTCCGCCGTATCCCGTAGTCACGAGCACGGCGGCGGCCGGTTCGTCCTTCACTTCGCCAATGATCGTTCCCGGTACGACCTCGGCGTATTCGGCCGCGACGATCGCCAAAAACTGTCCCTCATTCGCGATATGCAGCGGATCCAGCCCAAGGAGCTCACACGCACCCCGGACCTCGTCGCGAACCGGCAACCACTCCTCGACGAGATGGATGCCGAGACCGGTGTCGAGCGCCAACTCATTGAGCGTCGTCGCCACGCCGCCGCGAGTCGGGTCGCGCATCCACCGTACGCCAGCCCCAGCCACTGATAGCATCGCGTCCACCAAAGGAAGCACGGATCTGGTATCCGATCGAAGATCGGCCTCCAGGTCCAACTCGCCCCGCGCCAGCAGAATGGTGATGCCGTGATCGCCGATGGGCCCGGAGACGACGATCTTATCACCGGGCCGCACCGAACGGGGGCCGAGCGTAAGACCAGGTCGCAAGAGCCCAATGCCGGTCGTCGTGATGTACATCTGATCGGCCTTCCCATGCTCGACGACTTTGGTGTCGCCACCAACGATCGCGATGCCGGCCTCGGATGCCGCCTGCGCCATGGCGCGGACCTCGGCTTCGAGCACTCGCATGGGAAGCCCCGCCTCGAGCACGAACGACGCCACCATCGCAAGCGGAGTCGCACCGGACACCGCGATGTCGTTCACCGTGCCGTTAACCGCCAACTCCCCAATGGACCCCCCAGGAAACCGCAACGGCGTCACGACGAACGCATCCGTCGTAATGGCGATCCCGGAGCCGTTGACGTCAACCAACGCCGAATCGCCGAGCGCTTCGGTGACATGAGGCAGGAGCAGCGGCGCGATGATGCCGTCAATGAGGCGCCGCGTGGCCTTGCCACCGGCGCCATGGGCCATCTCGATCTGCGCGTCGCCGTTCAGACCGTTGCGTGCTGCCGACCCAACGCCTTCCGATGCTCGTAGTTGTAGTACGCTGCGCATGAGCCTTCCGAAGAGACCATGAGGGCACCAACCGGCCGCTCGGGCGTGCACTCGCGCCCGAACAGTTTGCATTGCACGGGTTTGAGCACGCCTTTCAGGACTTCGCCGCATTGCGCTGCCTTGGGATCCGTCACCCTCACCCCAGCGACTTCGAACCGCCGCTCGGCATCCCACTCGGCATATGCCTCACGAATGCGCAGCGCCGACTGCGAGATGAACCCCAGCCCCCGCCACTCGAAGAATGGCCGTAGCTCAAAGACCTCGGCCATCGCGGCGAGCGCCGCGCGATTCCCCTCCCATGGCACCACCCGCGTGTACTGATTCTCGACGATGGCCGTGCGGGCCTTGATCTGCCGCAGCAGCATGACGATCGACTGCAACAGATCCAATGGCTCGAACCCCGAGACCACGATGGGCCGCTTCTCGTCGCGGGCGATCCACTCGTACGGCCGACACCCGATCACGGTCGAAACGTGTCCCGGCCCGATGAACGCGTCGAGTCTCATGTCGGGCGAGTCCAGAATCGCGCGAATGGCTGGGATGATCGTGACGTGGTTACAAAAAACCGAGAAGTTCTTGATCCCCTCGGCCTTCGCCCGCATGAGCGTCAACGCCGTCGACGGCGCTGTTGTCTCGAACCCAATCGCAAAAAACATCACATGCCGCTCAGGATTCGCCCGAGCCAGCTTGAGCGCGTCAGACGGAGAGTACACGATCCGAACGTCCATCCCCCGAGCCTTGTGCTCCAGCGGACTCCCATGCGCACCAGGCACACGCATCATGTCCCCGAACGCCGCGAAGATGACATCGGGCTGGCGCCCAAGCTCGAGCCCATCGTCGATCCGCCCCATCGGCAGTACGCACACGGGACATCCAGGCCCATGTATCAGCTCGATATTCGCCGGCAGGACGTCCTTGAGCCCGAACCGATAGATGGCGTGCGTATGCCCGCCACACACTTCCATGAACCGGTATCGACGTCCCGGGTCCGTGAGCCACCGAATCTCCTCGGCGACGGTATTGACCACCTCGGGGTCGCGAAACTCATCGACGAATCTCATGATGACTCCAACCCATAGCCGCGCACTTCGTCCATAGCGGCTTGGTCTTCACCGAGAATGCGCAGCGTCCGCATCTGCTCCGCGGCGTCGCGCTCGCTGATCTTACTCATCGCGAACCCGACGTGAATGAGGACCCAGTCGCCGGGAACGGGATGCTCGTCAACGAGCAGTCCCAGGTCGACGCGACGACGAACGCCGTTGACGTCGACCGTCGCAAGGTTCGGCTGATCCGCGATCAGCTCGACGATCTTACCGGGAATCGCGAGACACATTGGCGACCATGTCGAAGGTGCAGTTCAACTCATCCTTCACTTTGATGGCACCCGCTGCGGCCGTCACGAGCCGGATGCCATAGTCGGTCTGTCGTATCTGGAATTCCCCAAACGCACGCAACGTGGCGGGCCCGGCGTTGCAGCGAGCGTTGACAGGCACGCGGCGCGTAGCGCCGTGCAGCGTCAAATTACCGCCGAGCGCAATATCAAATTGCCCCCCGCCATTCTGCTTCGCCGATGTCGTCGAGGCAGGCGAGTCGTAGCCGATGGTCGGATACCGAGCAGTGTCCAAGACTTGTTCTCGCATGATGCGCTCGATGTCATCCCGATCCTTGCTGCTGACGTCGTCGACGAGCTCCAGCGACGAGGCCGTGATGTTCAACGTCAGTGACGCCCCCGCGCCCGACTCCGGGTCGATGTTCACCTCCCCGTCGTACTGGCGGACGGCAAACGTGGGACTATGCGCCAGCGCCGAAAGCATCCCGGCGGCAAACGCCTTGATCGTGAACTTGCTCACACCGACCTCGATCCGGTAGCGCACGCTACATGGCTCTGAGCTTCAGATATCGCGCCACGTCGGGCACGGCGTTTTGGATGAGGTCGGCGGGGCGTATCTGGCCCAGCAGTTGTCGAACGTTGCGGTTCGACAGGATCAAGCCCGCGCCGAGGATCGCCAGGGCGACGCCGCCAAACAGGAGCATGGTGTCCCGGTCGGTCGCCTCGCCGTTCTCGACTGCTCTCATCGCTCACCTCCGTTCAAGAATTTCGCGATCAATAACTCCACGACGGTCGCGGCCTCTACGACCGCGGCCTGTACGGCGGGACTCAGTCCCATCTGTCCCTCGGGCGGTCCGAGCGTATCGGGCTCACAACCAACGAGCTGAACGTGTCGGAGCGTCGCGCCCTGCGCCCGGGCGAGTCGCAACACGTGGACGGGATGCATGTCGTGCGCGTCGAAGTTCGCCAGCTCCTGATCGTGCTCGAGGTCCGGCTCGAGCACGAAGACGGTACCAGGTGCCTCTCCACGAGGGCAGGCGTCCACAAGAATGACCTGGTCGTACTCATCCATGAGCGCGAACGCGAGATCGTATCCCCGGATCCCGAAGTCGACGACATTCACGCCCTCGGGAAATTTCCGACATCCGAGCTGCCGGATGACCTCGACGCCAAATCCGTCGTCGCCAAGGAAGATGTTGCCAATACCAGCGACAAGAATTCGGGGAGTCGCGGGCGCAAGAGACTCAGCCGCAGCCTCGATGAACTCCAGCTCGGTCGGCGAAAAAAAGAAGCGATGCGCCGGCGCCCGAGGTCCTATGGCGCGACCGGGATCGTCGTCCAGCACGACCACGATATGCTCATGCCCTTCATAGTCCCGTTCGACCGACGCCACCCGCGCGAATTGGCCGGCGAGCGCGAGATCGAAGATGTCCCCGCGCGCTCGTGGTTGCAGCCGCACGCGATCCCCGGGTTGCAGCGTCGTCATGGGGCACGCATCCGGCCGTGCAGTTTCATGAGCTCCTCGGCGGTCAAGGACCCCGTGCGCTCCAACAGACCCCGAGCCCGTTCGCCAGAATCCCGTATCTCCCGCTGCTCATCGTCCGTCAGCGTCAGGATTCTGAGCGATAGGATTTCATCGATCTCGGTACTGTCGTACAAGTCCCCGGGGCTTTCGTCGGCGATCTCGGGATAGTCATACACAATGATCGGGGACGAAAGCATGGTCTGATGCTGTCCGCGCTCCCCAGCCAGCACCGGCCACGTGCGAATATTCTTGCACTCACCAGCCAGCGCCTTGTAGATCGCCGGCGGATCGATCATCGACAGAAACTCGCCGCCGGACACGCGCAGTATGGTATGCGTCGCGACCATGGAGTCCGGCTCCTGACTCGTGTTGACGATCCGCACGCGGAGCCGGATCATGTCATCCGCATACCGCGTCGTGGATATCTCGACCGCCCCGGTCAGTGGGGGCCAGCCGAACGTCGTGGCGCCCGTCACCTCGCGTTCAACCGGGTCTGGCGTGTTCTGTAAGAACCGCACGCGAACGTCGAACGTGGTCGCCGCATTGCCCATCACCAGGCATTCGGTCTGCATGTCGTCCCCTGGCGCCAGGGTGCCGAAGTTGAACGGCTTGCGGTTCTTGAGCGCCGACGGACGATACGGATAGAGCAGATACCCTTCGTAGAGCAGCGTCGTGGCAACCCTGTCGACATCGCTAATGGTCATACGCGCGTCGCCTCTTCCATGGTCTGCTCCCACGTCGGAATGCCGCGGGCGATCTTGAACCGGTAGAGGCGCTCGAAGATGTCGCGCCGCAGCGCCAACCAGGCGAGGTTCGGATAGTAGTGATCCATGAGGTCCTTCCACACCTTCACGGGCAACCGGAACTTCGCCTCGCGGTCCCAAGGGATCGGCGCGACCTGGAGCGCGCCGTCCGCATCTTGATAGAACACGCTCCCGCTGAACAAGAACGTCAGCGGGACCTCACCATCGGCGAGCGCGTAGAAGTACTTCGTCGCCGCGACGTTGAAGTCGAACGTGCAGGGGACGGGCATCTCCACGGTGATCTCGCGCGTGAACGAGGGTATGATGACGCCGACGTGTGTCCACAACAGGCTCTTGAGCGTCGATGCCCACCGGTCCCGCTCGCCGAACAAATCGCGCAGCTTGGCCGCTTCCTCGCTGTTGTATTGCCGGTGAACCACATCCAGTTGGATCTGGCAACGCACGACCGCGGTATGGATCACCTCATCAGTCGGCCGATTCGCGACGCGAAGCGTGAAGCTGAGCATCGGCACGACCGCGAATGGTGTCACCGCGGCGCGTTCGACGGAGAAAGAGAGCTCAGGCACGATGCCTCAAGTCGTTGAAGAACTCGGCGATGGATGCCCAGACTTTCGTTCCACCCGATAATCCGGTCCATTGGGTTCGAATCAGCCCGACAAGCCGGTAACAGTGATCGATCGGAGCTATGTAGTACTCGGGCGCGCTCCGGTTGACCAGCAACGCCTCGACGTCGGCTGCCATGGGTGGGATGACGCCCGCGTCGAGTGACAGCAGCGATTCGATGGCGCCGGCGGGGCTCGGATAGTACGCCACGACGCGCCGGTGCGGCGTCGAGTCGACAAAGAACGCCAGGTGTATCGGAAGATTGAGCGAATCCCACTGGGCGTCGCTGATCTCGAGATCTTCCAGCAGCCGCACGCGCCGTGGCACGCGCTTTCGCGTTGTCGTCCGCTCGAACAGCACAGCGCACGCGCCGCAGGCGCACAGCAACCGCCGCTCCGCCACGTCCAGCAAATGCTCATGCTCGCTCGCGACGTCCGAGCCGCACAACTCACAGCGCTCCGCCGCGCGAGACCGCCCGGCGAACTGACGTAAGCGGTTGAGCGCGGCGGTGTCCATTAGCGCCGCCGCTCGAGAGTGACGAGCGGTTCTTGGCGCTCGACGACAATCGACTCGACGTCGGGCGCCGCCTCCCGCAGCGCCTCCTCGACCGTTCGGACGAGGGTCGCCGGGCCATCGACGCGCACATGGACGGAGGTCCTGTCGACGCTCAGCACTTCAACCTTCCCGTCGTGGGCCCGCAGCGCCTCGCGGACGCGCGTGGCCGCGTCCCATGGATGCAGGTCGTGCACGAGCAGCAAGGTCCGGATCTGCCGGTCCCGCGCGAACCGATCCAGCAAGGCCTCGCCGGCGGCACCGCTCGCGCGCGTCAGGTCGAGGAGGCGATCGAGCCCCGCCGTGTATAGGCCCATGACGGCCTGCAGCAATTCCTTCGACAAGGCTCTCGAGGCCGGGTCACTCCCGGCCTCGAGTTGCTCGACGAGCTCCGCGATGCGCTCGAGCCGCTGCTCGAGCTCATTCCTCACGGCTGGATCCCGAACATCGGCGTATGGTGCGTCTCCAACGTTTTGCCGTTGCCGAGGTACATGTGGACGCCGCACGGCAGGCAGGGGTCGAAGCTCCGCACGGCGCGCATGATGTCTATGCCCTTGAACGAGTCCGGCCCGTTCTCCTCGAAGATCGGCGTGTTTTGCACCGCGTCCTCGTAGGGGCCGGGTGTGCCGTAGACGTCGCGTACGCTGCCGTTCCACGGCGTGGGCGGATACGGGTGGTAATTGGCGATCTTGCCATCCCGAATCACGACGTGATGCGAGAGCACGCCGCGGACCGCCTCATGGAATCCGCAGGCGATCGCCTCGTCGGGCACTTTGAACTCGCTCCATGTTCGCGTCCGTCCGGCATGCAACTCGGCCAGCGCCTTCTCGATGAAGTAATAGGCGCAGGCACAGGCGTACGCCTGGAAGTACGTCCGCGCGCGGTCGCGCTCCAGCGCGTTGCTCCACTTGGGAATCTTCCACTCGAATTCTGTCTCGGGTAGCGTCGCGGTTTTCGGCAGGTAGATCTTGACGCTCTTGCCCGTTGCCTTCACGTATCCAATATCGACCAGTCCCGCCAGCGCGGTCGCCCAGAATCTCGCGATCGGCCCACCACCGGTATCCAACGCCAAGTAGTTCTTGCCGTCGAACCACCGTGGCGACATGGTCCATGAGTAAGGACCCTCGAAGTCTCGTCTCTGTGGACGCGGCAACGTGGTCTGGTTCCAAGGATGCCGCTGGTCAACTGGATGCCCCAGCGGATCTTCCCTCACGAAGGTCTCGCTGTTCTGCCAATCGTCGTAGAACGAATGCCCCAACAGAATCCTGATCCCGAGATTGATATCGACGAGATCATGCGTAACCAACTTTCCATCCACCACGACGCCTGGCGTGACATACATGGCATCGCCCCAGGTGGACATTTTTTTATACGTGTAGTCACACGCATCGGGATTGTTGAACGACCCCCAGCATCCCAATAGCGTCCGCCGATATCCGACCTTTTCGTAGCCAGGCAGCGCATCATAGAAAAAGTCGAATAGGTCGTCGTGCAACGGCACGACCTTCTTCATGAACTCGGCATACCGTGCCAAACGGACGAGGTAGTCTGTGAATAACTGCACGGTGGGGACAGTACCGACGCCGCCAGGGTAAAGCGTGGAGGGGTGAACGTGGCGGCCTTCCATGAGACAGAACATTTCGCGCGTGTACCGGCTGACTTGCAGCGTCTCGAGATAGAACGCACCGGTAAACGGATTCAACGCCGTCATGATGTCGGCGATGGTCCGATAGCCGTGCTGCGCGGCGTGCGGCGATTCCGTCTTCTTCGCTTTCTCCCACACGCCGGGGTTGGTGGCCCGCACCATCTGCTCGCAGAAATCCACGCCGACGAGATTGTCCTGGAAGATGTTGTGATCGAACATGTACTCGGCCGCTTCGCCGAGGTTGACGATCCATTCGCCGAGCGCGGGCGGCTTGACGCCAAAGGCCATGTTCTGCGCATACATGGCGCAGGTGGCGTGGTTATCGCCGCAAATGCCGCAGATGCGACTCGTGATGAAATGCGAGTCGCGCGGATCCTTGCCCTTCATGAAAATGCTGTAGCCGCGGAATATCGATGACGTGCTATGACATTCGGCGACTTCCCTATTCTCGAAGTCGATCTTCGTGAAGATGCCGAGACTCCCGACGATACGCGTGATGGGATCCCAGTTCATCTCCACCAGCTTGCGAGACTTGCCCTCGCTTCCAGCACGGCCCGTGGGCGCAACAGTTGTCATATCGTCCTCAAGACCTGGGGTGATATCCCGTGGTCAACTCGGCCCGCGGGTGACGCCACTTCGGCTCTTTGTTGAGCGTGGTGTTGGTGAACGAGCGGAGCGCGCGAATGGTCCGCCCATACACGCTGATACTCGCCGCCGAGATTTTCGCACCGGGCGGCTCATCCATGAAGGGCATGAACTTGTCGGGGAACCCCGGCATCGTACACCCGATGCAAATGCCGCCGACATTCGGGCAACCGCCGATGCCCGCCATCCACCCGCGCTTCGGCACGTTGCAGTTCACGACCGGCCCCCAGCACCCGAGCTTAACGATGCACTTGGGCGAGCCGTACTCGGTGGCGAAGTCGCCTTGTTCATAGTAGCCCGCGCGATCGCAGCCCTCGTGCACGGTTTTGCCGAACAACCATTGAGGTCGCAGCTGCTCATCGAGCGGGATCATTGGAGCCAGTCCCGCGACCTGGTACAGGAGATAGAGGACAGTCTCCATAAAGTTGTCGGGCTGCACCGGGCAGCCAGGCACGTTCACGATCGGCACCCCAGCCTTCGACCGCCAATCCCAGCCGAGATAATCGGCGAGTCCCATGCAGCCTGTCGGATTCCCCGACATGGCGTGGATGCCACCGTATGTGGCACAGGTCCCGATCGCCACGACCGCCAAGGCCTTCGGCGCGAGTCGATCAATCCATTCGGTCGTCTTGATCGGCTGGCCAGTCGCCGTGTCGGTGCCAAGCGCGGCCCAATAGCCGTCGGTCCCATGGATTTTCTCATTGGGGATCGATCCTTCGACGACGAGGACGAAGGGGTCGAGCTTCCCTTGCTCGGCTTGATACCAAAATTTGAGAAAGTCCGAGCCGCACTCAACGGCGAGTACGGGGTTGTGCAAATGGACCTTGGGCAAACCGGGTATCGCGCCAAGCAACACGTCTTCGATGCTCGGTTGGGTCGCCGCGGTGATGGAAACCGTATCGCCATCGCAGCCGAGGCCGGCGGTCATCCACACGATGTGAATGTCGGAAACCGGCGACGGCCGCTGCGTCTTGCGGCCATAGGGCACGGTGTCGGGCATAGCCCCTCGATGCCAGTGGAGTGGCCTTTGAGATACCCAGACGCACGGGCCGCAACAAGCGGGGAGGCCCCGCCTTGCCCTCGGGGATTCCCCTAGGCGGAATCGCTACTGAGGCGCCACTCGATCGCGCGTTGCATCAACGCTCTCGCGCTCGGTAATGAAAGCTTGTCCTTGATGTGCGCTTGATACGACTCCACCGTCTTGACGCTCAAATGCAGCTGCTCGGCGATCTCTCGCGTCCCGTGACCGTCGCCAATCAGTCGAAAGACCTCGAGCTCGCGGTCGCTGAGCGCCGCGATCAGGCTTTCGCGCGCATGGACGGGCTTCGAGACGAGCTGCTGCAGCATCGTGTTGGCGATGCGATCGCTGACGTAGTACTCGTGGTGCAAGATCCGGCGGATGGCCACGAGCACGCGCTCGGTCGCTTCCTGCTTCATGATGTAGCCATTCGCTCCGGCCCGTAGGGCTCGCTCGGCGTAAATCGCCTCGTCGTGCATCGACAGCACGAGAATCGGCAGCTCGACGTCGGTCGCCCGGATGCTCTTGAGCAAGTCGATTCCATCGGGCCCGTTGAGCGAGAGATCGACGATGAGAATGTCTGGGTTGAGTGTGGCCAGGGCCGCGGGGACGGACCAAGCCGCCTCGGCTTCGCCGCAGACGATGAGATCGGGCTCCTGATTGATGAGCAGCGTCAGGCCTTGCCGGACGATGGGGTGGTCATCGACGAGAAAGACCCGATGCCGGTGCCTCATGTGCGCAACGGAAACTGGCACGAGACCATCGTGCCGCGAGCGGGTCCGCGGCGCACTTCGAGGGATCCGCCGACCAGGTTCGCGCGATACCGCATGATGTGCAACCCCAATCCCGTCCGGCTCGGTAACGTGTCTGGCAAGCCTACACCATCATCCTCAATAGTGATATTGCCGCCTTCGCTCGTGCGCCGCAATGAGACGCAAACGCGCGTGGGCTTGGCGTGGCGAATCGCGTTGTTTACGGCCTCCTGCACGATATGATACACCTGCGTTGCCACTCGAACGTCCGCCACCTCGATCGGCTCATTGCACTGTATTTCACAAGGAATGTGAAAGAGGTCCTCGACCTCCCCCGCCCATTGTTTTAGGGCCGAAAGAAGACCGTCTTGGTCGGAGAGCACGGGCAACAGGCCCCGGGACAGCTCGCGCGTCTTATTGATGGCCTGGTTGACGAGTGTCACGATCTTCGCCGCGTCCTCCGCCATCTGCCCGTCGGCGAGCTTCTGCTCCAGCACCTTGCTCATGAAGGCAATACCGGTGAGATGCTGGCCGAGCCCGTCGTGCAAGTCTTGGGCGATCTGCCGCTGCACGGTCGCGCTGACGTCGAGGATCGCCTCCTCCATGCGCTTGCGCTCGGTAATGTCGATCCCGGTAGCGATGACGTAGCTCGGCGGCAGGGTCGTGCACGACCACGCAATCCGCCGCTGATCACCGTCCGCCGTCTTGACCCAACTCTCGAACTCGCTCCGCGCGAGGGCTTCCGCAGGGATCGCGAAAAGATCCCAGAATGATCGTCCGCGCATCGCGTCGGAGGTGTGACCCATCAATCGCTCGCACGCGCGATTCGAGCGGATGATCTGCCCCGAAGGCTCGAGCACCACGACGAGCGCGCCGACCGTGTCGAGGATGGCCGAGACCACGTTGCGCTCTTCTTGAAGCGTTTCTTCCGTGCGCTTGAGCTCCGTGATGTCGAGCGCGATCCCATGGATGAACCACGGCCGCCCATCGTCGCGTCGCACCATTTTGGCTTCGCAATGAAACCAGACGACGTGGCCATCGCGCGCGATAACGCGATATGCCGATCGGAGCGGCTTCCCTGTCAGGAACATCTCGGCCGCCTCGGTACTCCAGCGCTGGCGATCGTCCGGGTGCACCTGATTGTACCAGCGCACCGGATCCTCGAGCCATTCGGCCTGCGTGAATCCCAGCACCTCTTCTATCCGTGGACTGACATACGCCTCGCCGATGCCTCGGTCGAGGTACGCCATGAACACGACAGCCTGGAGCTGTTCGATCAGCGTGCGATACTTCGCTTCGAGCGTGTGCTCTTCCGTCTCGCCCGGCGCCCCGACATAGACCGACGCCAGCCCGAGAAGGGTGGCCTCTGCCTCGGCGGGCGTCATCACGTGCGCCTCTTGTTGAGCGAGGCCTGCGTAAATCGCCGCAGCGCCTGGATGGCTTTGCCATACGTCATGACGGCGCTGGATGAGAGCAGCGAGCCTGGCGGTTGATTCATGAATGGTTGGAACTTGTCAGGGAATCCGGGCATGGTGCAGCCAATGCAGATCCCGCCGACGTTGGGACAGCCCCCGATGCCACCCATCCATCCCCGCTTGCCGACGTTGCACTGCACGACCGGCCCCCAGCAGCCGAGCTTGACGATACAGGTCTTCGCGCCATAGCTGTCGGCGAACTCACCCTGCTCGTAGTAGCCACCACGATCGCAACCCTCGTGCACGGTGCTTTCGAACAGCCAGCGTGGCCGCAGGGACTCATCCAGTGCAATCATCGGCGCGCGCCCGGCCGCCATGTGCAGCAAATAGAGCAGCGTCTCCATCATGTTGTCCGGTTGTACCGGACACCCGGGCACGCAGACGATTGGGATCTGTGCTTGGGACCGCCAATCCCAGCCTAAGTAATCGGGCAGACCCATGCAGCCCGTGGGATTGCCTTGCATGGCGTGAATGCCGCCATACGCCGAGCAGGTGCCGGCGGCGACGACGGCCCAGGCGTTGGGCGCGAGACGATCGATCCATGTGCACGTCTTGATCGGCTCCTTCGTCGCCGGATCGGTGCCGAACGAGGCCCAGTAGCCTTCGCCGGCCAACGACTCGTCGGGGATCGATCCTTCGACAACCAGAATGAATGGGCCGAGTTGGCCTTCCGCGCCGCGGCGGAAGACGTCGACGAACTCATCGCCGTTCTCGAACGACAGGAACGGGTTATGCAAAGTTACTTTCGGAATCCACGGAATCGCGCCGCGGACGACGTCCTCGATACTGGGCTGCGTCGCGGCGGTCATCGCAATCGTGTCGCCGTCGCAGCTCAAGCCGGCGGTGAGCCAGAGAATCGAGATCTCATTCATGTCACATGCGCGCTCGTGGGCTTGGTTGGCTGTGATCGGCATCGTCGGGTACGTCGTGGTCCGAGCGCTGCCTGACGTTGCGCGCTATGTGCGCATGCGACGCATGTAACTACGTTCTGAGTGGCGCTTCGCGCCGCTCGCTTCGCTCGCCAAACAGAGAGACGTTAGCAGCGCCGGCTAACAGTACGCCTTGCAGCGCCGAAGCGAAGCGAGGCGGGCGCGAAGCGCCACTCAGAACCGCCACTCAGAACCCGTCAACGCGCTAATGCTTGGCCTTGTCGATGGCCCCCTTCACCTTGGCCTCGAGATCCGCCAACTCCGTGTGAAACTTGCTGAGCCCAGCATGACTCGCGGCCCCCGCCTGCTGCATGACAGCATTCGCCTTCGCCCTCAAATCCGCGAGCTTCTGTGATGTCGTGGCCTGCGCCTTAGCGCCGGCCGCCGCAATCTCGCCCTTCACTTTCACCATCTCCGCATTGAGCGCATCCAGCCGCTGATCCATCGAGTCCACAACGCTCTCCTGTTCGGGATTCGCCCCAACTTACCACCAGGCTGAGTAGAGCGCAGGCGAGCCCGACGGCACGCTGAGCCTCCAAACCTGTCCGATCTCAGCGCCCATTTGCGTTGGAGTGGGTGACACCATCAACGAGGTCACTCATGCGACGCGATGCATCAATACTGGCCCTCGCCGCCGCGGCAGTTTGCTCGGCGTGCTCCTCTCCCACCTCGAACACAGAACTGAGCCGCGAGATCAACGCTCTCAAGGCGTCCACCTCGCGCTATCAGAGTTTCAACGCTGCCGTCGCCGACGGATACGGCACGAAGCTCACGGATTGCATGGTCGACGCGTCCCTTGGCGGTATGGGATTGCACTACGCCAAATCGAGTCTCATTGATGGCTCGGTCGCGGTGACGACGCCCCAAGTGTTACTGTATGAGCCGCAGTCCGACGGCTCGCTCCAACTTGTCGCCGTCGAGTACATCATCCCGTACACGCTGCGGAGTCGTAGCGCCACGCCGCCGGTACTGTTCGGTCAACAATTCAAACAGAACGACACTTTCCAGTTGTGGGGCCTCCACGCCTGGGTGTGGCGCAGCAATCCGAGCGGCCTGTTCGCGGACTGGAACCCGACGGTAAACTGCAGCGCCGCGCACTAAACAAGCGATGGACCAGATGTGACTCCGCACGAGATCAAATCTTGACAAACCGTCTGACGATCCCATACTAGCCGACTTCGTAGTCGCTCATCACGATGACTCGGAGAAACGGTCATGGGACGCTCCCTTCGTTGGGCGCTCTTGTCCTTGCTCTCAGGCGTCGCCGTATCGGCGCGCGCTCAAACCCGCGAGGTGCGGGGTCACGTCACGGACGCGGAAACGAGCCAGCCGCTCGTCGCGGTCGAAGTGCTCGAAAAAGGCACGCTCCGTGGCACGCACACGAGAGACGATGGCACCTACACGCTCACGGTGCCCGCTGGCGCGCTGACGCTCACATTTCGGCGCATTGGGTACAAGCAATCCGAGCAAACGCTGACGGCGGACCAGGGCACCGCCGACGTCACGCTCCAGCGCGACGTGCTGAAGCTGGAAGAGACGATCATCACTGGCCAGGCCACCGGCGAGAGTCGGCGGAACGTGGCGAACGCCGTTTCGACGGTGTCCGCGGATGAACTGACCCACGTCCAAGCCCAGACCATCGAGCAGTCGCTGCAGGGCAAGGTTGCCGGCGCCGACATTCAGGCCAACTCCGGCGCGCCGGGCGGTGGCTACCAGGTCCGGCTGCGCGGGATCTCATCGATCATCGGCGCCTCCGACCCGCTATTCGTCGTCGATGGCGTGATTATCAGCAACGCCGCGATCGCCAGCGGTCAGAACTCCATCACGAAAGCCACCTCCGGCGCCGCGGGCGGCTCGGGCATCGCTTCGAATCAGGACAATCCGTCGAACCGTCTCGCCGATCTCGACCCCAACGACATCGAGAGCATCGAGGTCCTCAAAGGCGCGTCGGCCTCGGCGATCTATGGCTCGAAGGCCTCGCAAGGCGTGGTCCTGATCACCACGAAGCGTGGTCGGGCAGGGAAGCCGCAATTCAGGGCGACGCAGCGCTTCGGATTCAGCGAGCTGTCGAACGAGATCGGTGCGCGGACCTTCCCGACGCTGGCCTCGGCCGAGGCAGCCTTCGGGTCGCGAGCGGCGGCGTACTACAAACCGGGCGTGACGTACGACCACGAGCAAGAGTTGGCGGGTCACCAGCCCTTGTCCTGGCAAACCACGGCGAGTGTGAGCGGCGGCAACGACAACACGCAGTACTACACGTCGGGGATCCTGGAGCACGACGGCGGGATCATCCAGAACACCTACTTCGACAAGCAATCGGTGATCCTCAACCTCGATCAAGCAGTCGGATCGAGGATCAACCTCGGACTCGGCACCACGTTCAGCCACACGGCCGACGGGCGTGGGATCACCAACAACGACAACACGAGCACGAGCTTCTACGCCACGCTGCCCGGGGTCCCGAACTTCGTGAACCTGCAGCAGCTGGGCAGCGGCACGTACCCAAACGACCCGTTCGCTCCGAGCAATCCGCTGCAGACGGCGGCTCTATTGCACAACGATGAGAGCATCTACCGGTTCCTCGGGAACGGCCATGGCACGCTGCATGTGCTGAGCACAACCAACAATGCGCTGAACCTCCTGCTGGTTGGCGGCTTGGATTATTTCCAGCAACAGAATTCGCTGTACTCACCGCCGGATCTCCAGTACGAGATTCTGTATGGCAACCCAGGCACGAGCGTGTTGTCCAACACGAACAACCTGTTCACCAATCTGAACCTCAGTCTCGTCGACATTTTCACGCCGGGCGGCGGCGCGTTCCGGGCCACGACCTCGATCGGGGCTCAGGAGGAAACCCGCTATCAGAGCCTCTCGCGCACCGAGGCGAAGAACCTGGCCGGCACGCTGCAGAACATCAACCGCGGCACGAACGTGACGGTCGACGAACAACGGCAGAACACGGTCGATGAGGGACTCTTCGCCCAAGAGGAGTTCCTGACCCTCGAAGACCGCCTCTTATTGACCGTGGGGCTGCGCGCGGACCGCAGCAGCAACAACGCGAATACAGACAAGCTCTTCTACTACCCCAAGGGCTCCGCGTCCTATCGACTGACGGTCGGCCACTCCATCCTCGACGACATCAAGTTTCGCGCGGCCGTGGGCGAGTCCGGCAACGAGCCTCTCTACGGCCAGAAATTCGGCGAGCTCGTCGCCGCGAACTATGCGGGAATCCCGACGTCGCAGGTGCTGGGGTCGATTTCGGCCTCCGACCTTCGACCCGAGCGCCAGCTCGAGGTCGAGGGTGGATTCGATGCGACGCTGTTCGACAGCCGCATGACGTTCAGCGTGACGGGATACCAGAAGCACATTAGCGACCTGCTGCTCCAGCGCACTCTGGCTGGGGCCACGGGATTCCAGAACGAGTTCTTCAACAGCGGCACGCTGCGCACACGCGGCATCGAGATCGAGGCGACCGCGGACGCCATCCAGCGACGCGACATGCAGGTGACGCTCAACGCGAACTTCTCCAAGGACGCAAGCGTCGTCACGGCACTGCCGGTGCCTTCGTTCATTCCGGCCAATCAGGGCTTCAGCACGACATTCGGGACGGCCTGGATCCAGGAAGGTCGCTCGCCATCGGAGATCGAGGGCAACGTCGTGCATAATGGCACGGTGACTACCGGCGCGATCGGCGATGCCAATCCCGATTTCCGTGTCGGCTGGGGCGCGACGGGTGCGTATCACCACTTTCACCTGTCGTTCCTCTTCAACTGGGTGCAAGGCGCGAGTGTGGTCAACCTGACCGAGCTACTCTACGACTTTGCCCAGAACAGCCCGGACTATGGCAATCCGATCGTCGTCAACGGCAAGGCGACGACGGTCGGCGCCAATCGCCTCGCGCGATGGGAGGCGGGGAACGGCAACGTGTATGTGCAGGACGGCTCGTTCGTCAAGCTGCGCGAGCTGACGCTGTCGTGGGATATCCCCTCGCGGTGGCTCTCGTTCATGGGGCCCAGCGTCTCGAATGCCACGCTCAGTGTCAGCGGCCGCAACCTCGTTACGTGGACCAAGTACCCCGGCCTCGATCCCGAGGTCTCGAACTTCGGCAATCAGAACGTCGGCCGAAACGTCGATGTCGGTCCGTTCCCGCCCAGTCGCACTTTCTGGTTCGGCCTCAGCCTGGGGTTCTGAAAACCATGGCTACCCATATGCGCCGTTTCACAGCCCTCGCCATCTCGGCGTCGCTGGTGGCTTGCAGCCACATCACAGTCCCCGCTCTCACCAACTCGGCCATCAACGATTTCCAGGGACATCCCTCCGGAGCGGCGGCGGGCTCGATCGCGGTAGGCCTCCTGCGCGGCGCGCGAGACTGCACCTGGTTCTTGGTCCGCACGCTTGGCGTCTTCGGCCGCGAGGGATACTCGCTGAACGTCGCGCAGGGCGATCTGCCGACCTATCTGATCGGCCCTTTGAGCCCAGGCGACTTCCTGGTATCGGGAACGTGGAACCAACAGTACGCCGACCTCCGCGCGGCCAATATCGTGCTCGATGGTCTTGGCAACGTGAGCGACCTGACCGCGCCGCAGAAAGAGGCGTTGACGGGCTTCGTGCAAACGATGGAAGCCTTCGACCTGTCGCAGCTGGCGATGACGCGGGATACCTTCGGCATTCCGATCGCGGTCGACATCGATCCAACCGGGGGGCTCGCGCCGATCGCCCCGAAGGCGCAAGTCTACCAGCACATCACGAACCTGCTCGACTCGGCACAAACCCATCTCCAGAACGGCGGCGGTGTCTTTCCATTCCCGATGCCGCCGGGCTTCACCGGCTTCAACACGCCGACCTCGTTCATCCCGTTCAACCGCGCACTCCGCGCGCGCGTTGATGTGGCCCTGAGCAATTACCAGCAGGCGCTGAGTGATCTTTCGGCGTCGTTCCTTTCGACTTCGGCATCCTTGTCGCTCGGGCCTGTGTTCGATTTCTCGACCAACGCCGGCGACGAGGTCAATCCGCTCTTCGTCCCCTTTCTGTACGCGCATCCGCGCCTCGTGACCGAGGCACAGAAGCGACCCGACAACTCGCTGGACCTGAGAGTGCAGCAGAAGATCGATAGCGTGACACCCATTACGTTGGAGGGCGTCACGACCAACTGGCAGTTCACACTCTATAACGCGAGCAACTCGCCGATTCCGGTGATCCGGAACGAGGAGTTGATCCTCCTGCGAGCCGAAGCGAAGCTCGGAACCGGGGACAAAACCGGCGCGCTGGCGGACATCAATTTCATCCGTACCAACTCAGGTGGCTTGGCCGCACTTCCCGCATCATTCACGAGTGTAGCCGACACCACGTTCCTGAACGAATTGCTTTACGAGAAACGCTATTCGCTCATGTGGGAAGGCGGTCACACGTGGCTCGACCTGCGGCACTATGGCTTGCTCGCCACGCTGCCAAAAGCTCAGGCGAGTCACCATATCTTCGAGATCATGCCGTACCCGATCGCCGACTGTCAGGGACGCACGCCCAAGCCGGCGGGCTGCAACTTCATCGTCGGATACTAGGGCTGATTCTTGTTGATCTGCTGGGCCATCTCGCGGAGCAAGTCGGCGTTGGTCATAGGCTGCCACCCGTGGCCTTTCATGGGGCGCCCGTACCTGAAGTCGCCGCCATAATACGGATTCTTGGTACTCTCGAGAAATTCTTCCATGAGGTACACGGACGGCGCGAGATAAAAATCGTCCATGTCGCCGGTGAGTAAATGAATCTTCCCGACGAGTGATGGCCCGATCGTGCTCCAATGCTGTTGTAGGTAATAGCGCAGATCGTACCCGTGGTCGCGCATATACTGCGCGACCTCATGATCGATGACCCCGGTGTGAAAATCGAACAGCTGCCGCGGGTACCCATCCGCACCTACCGGTCCATACGCCGCATTCCAGATGTCGAGCTGCGCGCACGACCGACCGTGTGTGCCTGACACGTCCTCGATGGCGGCAATAGCCCGCATGGTCGCCACCGGTTGACCCTCGGGCGTCTGCTGCATCATGCGCTCGGGCGCACCGGGCGCGGCGTTCGGCACGACGAACGCGTTCGAGTCCGAGTAAATGTCGATGAGCTGATAGCGACGAAAGTCGATCGGGTCCGGATAAAAGGTCCAGGTGCCTCCAAAAAACTCCGGATGGTAGACCTGCAGCGCCAATGACTCCCAACCGCCGGTGGATCCCCCGGTGAGCACTCGAGCAAACGGCTGGCGAATGATGCGAAAGTGCGACTCGACGTATGGGATGAGCTCTTGCATGAGCGCATCACCGTACGGCCCATTGTTGGCCGAGTTCACGGCGTACGAGTCGTCGAAGTACGGGGTCACGTGCTGGAACGTGACGAGAATCATCCGTGGCATGTCGTCGGAGATCCACGACTGATAGAACTCGTAGCCCGTCTCCTTTTTCCCACCGCCTCCGAATGGCCGCGCTGATTCGACGTTCGAGCGGGCGCTCGCCGGCGCGAGCCGAATCGGCGGTGGTGGCGGCGACGAGTCCTCGGTGAACCCGAATGGCGGTTCGAGTGAGAAGTGCGTCTGGATGTACACGACCGGATAGTGCTGATCCGGATGCTCGTCGTACCCCTTCGGCAGCAGCACCGTCGCGCCCAGCTCTTGCGGCACCCCCCAAAACTTCGTGAGCAGATCACTCTGGATGCGCACCCACTTGACCCACTTCGTATCGTGCGGCGGCTCGAGCGGCGGGATCACATGGTCGAACGCCAGAGCGACCCGAAACCCCTTCGCCGGATCGAGGTGCACCTTGACCGGCGTCGACAGCAGGTTTCCCGGCGAGTAGGCCCATCGTTGACCTTCCCAATGATCCTGGTGGGCCCAGATCGTGTGCCCGTCCGACCGGCGATACTGCGTATAGACGTTGAGCACCGCCTGCGCCCAGTAGTCGCCAGGCGGGAGCTCACGAATGCTCGCGAGGGGATACCCCACGGCCTTGGCATCGACGATCGCGGCCTGCCCCGGCGCGAGCTGGTCGACATCGACGGCGAACATGGGAACACGGCCGGTCCTGAATCGCGCCGACTGATACGCCGCGATCCGCGGCTCGATGTCGTCGCGCTGGAACAGCGTCACGAACAGGCGTCCCGTGACGGGCGTCGCGCTGAGCGACGCGGGGAAGCGGACCTCGAATCGCGGCGACTGCGCCGCCGCGACACCAGTCAGTAACGCGAAGCAGGACCACAGGCACCACACGACGCGCATCGCCACGACTCAAACCTATCAGCGTCCCGATTTCGTACCAGTCTCCAACTTGTTCCGAACCTCTCGCACGACCGGTCGCGCCAGCTCGTATTCGCCGAGAAACAGGTGCACCGCTCGCGGATCCCGCTTCGCCAACTCCCTCAGTGCCCATGACAGCGCCTTCCATACCATGGGCTCGCGATCGTCTCTCAGCTCGGCACACACGCGAAGCGTGCGCTTCGTATCTTGCCCGATCGTGCTCACGAGGGCCGCCCGCCGCCACCAGTAGTCAGGCGACCGGGTCCACGCCTGGATCACCGAGTCCGTCACCTGGCCCGCGCGCCACGCCGGCCCGGCGATGAATTTGCCAAAGCAGTCGACATCGAACCAACTCGTGAGATGCACGCCGAGCCGGCGCAACTCGGGAGCCCGGATGCGGCCCATGGCCGCGGGGTGATGCGCACACAGCTCGTACCCTACGAGCCGGAGCGCCGTGTCATCGCGCTCGAGAAGTTCGCGGACCAGCGCCAACACCGTGGCCCCTGACGCGTCGGCCAGCGACCGTGTGTACGCCCGCCGCACCGTACGAACGCTCGGCGTATCCCGACGCGGGAGCGCTCGTACGGCGCGGACTATCTCAGTGGCAACTGTTGTCGACAATCCGCCGCGCGGTGAGGTCGAGCGTACAGGCGAGCAAGCGCGTCCCCTGCATCGCGTCGAAGACCGCGAGCGGGATCTGCGTTTGTCCGTTGAACGTCACGACGACGTGGCGCGTGACCGTCCTGACCTTGTGCACGCCATGGGTCGTGTGCGTCGCGGTCGCCGTGATCCACCGCGACAAGGTACCCGACGTGGGCACGATGACGCCATTCCGTGGGTTCGGGAACGTCACGTCCGTCGCCGTATCGTAGGCCACGCCGGTGTAGGTCCGATCGAGGCCGGGCGTCTTGTGCTCGGCGGTATCGGCGTCGAGGCCCGTCGCGTTCCAGACGTGCGTCTTGGCCGATGCCAACGTGGGGTTGCCGGTGACGTCGAGCACCCAGTTCCGCGTGGCGCGCGCGACGAAGCGCGGATCGTTGTCGGTTTCCAGCAGTGACGCCGTGAAGGCAATGGAGTCCGTCGACGCGGGAAAAAACGTGTTCTGACATGTGCTGCCGGCGAAGTACTCCCAAGTAGCTGTATAGGCGATCGTGTCGGGATGCGATTCGGCCTGCGAGAACGTGATCACGCCACTCTTCGAATTCACGGTGCACGCCGTCGAGGACGGGACGACGCTCGCCAGTGCGCCGCCGGCGGCCTCGGCATCAGCGAACAGTGCCGCGCTGGTCGCCACCGCCGGAGCAGAACTGGACGCGATGTCGGCGCTCATCTGCTGGTCTGACAGCGTGTCACTCGGCCCGGTGGAATCGCTCGAGCACGCCGAGAGCGCCAAGATCGCACCGGCACCCACGTAACCCACGATGCGAGACGTGTGCATTAGTCCTCCTTGATAAGTCGAGCCGACCAAGCAGAGAGCTCGTCATGCTCGGTGCGCGCACCCGCGCGCTCGAACAGCCCGAGCGCGGCGTGCGCGTGTTCGTGGGCCTCGCTCAGGTCCCCTCGCGCCGCCGCCAGTTGCGCGCGCGCGCGGAGCGTCTCGGCCTCGAGCAACGGATTCGCGTGCCGCGCCGCGAACCCAGAGGCACGCTCGAGCGCGGCGGCCGCATCGGCGAACGCCCCGGCAGCAATACACGCTAAGCCGAGCACGCGAAGCCCATCCGCTGTTCCGGCTGGGTCACCCAAACCGAGGCATTCCGTCGCACCGCGAAGCGCCGCGACGCGAGCGACGGCATGATCCCCCCGGCGTAGCGCGAGCTCAGCCCGGCCGATGCGGGCGAGCGCCGCCAGGCGAGCTGCCGGAACGCCGCGCGCGAATTCGATCGCGCGCTGCTCGCACTCATCCGCTCGATCCAACTCGCCCAAGTCGCGATAGCTGATCGCCATGTTATGGTAACTCTCAGCCAGACCCCGCACGTTCCCCAATCGTTGATACGCGGGTACGGCGAGCTTGTACATCACGAGCGCATCGACCCGGCGCCCGCGGACATTGGCGATCTGCCCCAGATTGTTGATGGCGCGCGCCACGAGGAGCGGATCGTCTTCCTGCTCACCCAGCTCCACGGCGCGCCGGAACGCGAGCTCGGCGCCGTCGAGTTGTCCGAGCTCGAACTGCGCGGCGCCCCACAAGTTCATCGCGCGCCGCCGACTTACCCAATCGCCACTGCGCTCGACATCAGGTAGCGCACGCCGTAGCCACGCCTCCGCCTCCCGCGTCCGGGCGGTTCTGAGCAGCGCCTCGCCGACGAGCGCCACGTGCTCCGGTTCGGGCACGCCGTCATTGAGGTTGCCCAACAGGTGCAGCACCTCGCCCCATCGCCCGGCGCGCGCATGCTCGCGCGCCGAGACGACCCCCTCAGTAAGCAGTGGCATAGACGGTGAATCCGTCGACGCGCCCTGTGACGGTCTCGAGGTCTTTCCGCGTATTGCTCGCGACTTTATGCCACGGCTCGCCGGGATTCTCCTGGCGCCAGAGCGACAAACTCGACTCGCTCATCGGCGAGAGGTGGTTCTTGGCATGCGCGAAGGAGAGCGTGAGCTGCGCCGGATGGCCATTGGCAAACGCGAGCCCGGACGGCTGAAATCCGACGATCAGGCGCGAGGAGTCGGAGATGGCGACGGTAATCAGGATCGAGTCGCCGGTCGCCATCGTCAGCGCGTTCGCCGGGACATCGAACGTCATGAACGACACGGAGTCCCGATAGTAGATGGTCACGCTGCGGTCCTGGCCGGCGACCGCGTAGAATCGCACGGTGTCCACCAAGAACCCCGGTGCCCCGGAATCCGGCGTGAGGAAATGCAGCGCCGACTCCGGCACCACGGGATCAGGAGCGAGCGCGGTCCCGCACCCGGCGATCACCAGCGCCGCAACCAACGTGAATACCGGTCTACGCTTCATCCGTCATCTCATCCGGCTCATCGAGCAAGCGTTTGAGTCGAGTTCGTGAAATACCAAGTTGTCTCGCAGCCTCGCTCTTGTTGCCGCGACACCGCTCGACCGCCGAATGCACGGCAGCCCGTATCGTCGCATCGAGCGGTTGCAATCCCATCCCCGTGCTCGCGCCCGGTCCGCCGGCCGATGCCGGCTCGGGATCAGTGATGAAATCGGCCGGCTCGAGCGTCGATGCGTTGGACAAGAGCAGCGTCCGCTCGATGATATTGCGCAGCTCGCGCACGTTTCCCGGCCAATCCCGCGCTGTCAGCGCAACTTGCGCACTTCTCCCGAGCGTTGGCTCCGGCAGCCCGTACTCCGCCGCGAACTTCGCAATGAAGTGCCGGGCGAGTGGCACAATGTCCTCTCGACGTGAGCGGAGCGGAGGAATCGTGATGGGGACGACGTTGAGCCGGAAGTACAGATCTTCCCGGAACGCGCCACGCCTCACGGCGTCGGCGAGATCGACATGCGATGCCGCGATCACGCGTATATCGACCGGAATCGGCCGTGTACCGCCGACGCGGCGCAGCACGCGCTCCTCGAGGACTCGCAGCAGCTTCCCTTGCAGCGGCCCGGCCAGATGTCCGATCTCATCGAGCAACAGCGTGCCGCCGGACGCCAACTCGAACAGCCCCGCCTTCGCGTTCGTCGCTCCGGTGAAGGCGCCGCGCTCGTGTCCGAACAGCTCGCTTTCGAGAAGCTGGTCGGGAATGGCGGCGCAGTTGACGTCGACGAACGGCGCAGCCTGACGCGGCCCCTGATAGTGGATCGCGCGGGCGACGAGCTCCTTGCCGGTGCCCGTCTCGCCGTTCAGGAGAACGGTGACCGACGGATGCGGAATGATGCGCGCGGCGCGTTCGAGCGCCGCGTTGAGCGCCGTGCTCGTGCCGATGATGCCATCGAACCGATACTTCTCGCGCTCGACGTCGGTGAACGTCGTTCGCGCGGCGGCCGTGCGCATCGTATCGAATCGTTCCCTGAGCCAGGACGAGAGTACGTCGCGATCCCCGGGTAAGGCAAAGTACTCAGAGGCGCCGGCTCGTCCGATCGTGCCCGCGAGACGGTGATCGGCTCTCGCGCCGACCGCGCCGACTTCCATCCCGCTGCCCACGAGGCGTCGGACGAGGGGCTCGAGTTGCTCCTCTTCGCCGGGCGCGACCACGAGGGTAATGGCGTCGGAGCGCGGCACGACATCACCGGGATCCGCCGTCATCGTGAGCACGACATCGCACTCGGTGGCGAGATGGGGCCAGAGCGTACGGAACGACTCGCCGCTTTGAATGACGACGAGGCGTGGTCGGAGCTCGGTTGCGATAGCCAAGCGGGCGGTGCCGCTCAAATGCGCGTCTCTCGTGTGCTCTGGCACGCGGGAGACGAGTCAGCGGGCTCAAAAGGCATACGTGTTCATATTGAAGAGCAGGCCGTGCGCCGACGCCGGGATCGGTTTCACGAGGCTAACTTACGTTCCTATAAAGCTTTGCGCTCTGTGATCCAGATCACAATCGCCCGGGCTGGTTCAATTCGCTCCACAGTCGTAGCGAATCGATCCGTTGCGCCGATGGACGTTCCCGGCGACCATGCGGCGTGTCACCGGAAATCGACGCCGACGCGCTCTTCGCCCTCTTCTATAACGAGCTCCACCAACTCGCCGAATCCAATCTCCGCCGCGTCGGTGGGATCACGCTCGGCGCCACGACCCTGATCCACGAGGCCTACCTCAATATCGTCAACCGCGAGCAGTTGGCGTTCGTGGATCGCGCTCGATTCCTCGCGTATGCCTCGCGCGCGATGCGAGGTCTCACCATCGACTACGCGCGGCGCCGCCAGGCTGCGAAGCGGGGCGGCGGACTAGAGATCACACTCGGCGACGAGCAGGCGCCATCGGCCGAAGTCGTTCGCACCAGTGAAGAGCTCGAGCGCCTCGGCGATGCGCTGAACGAGCTCGCCAATCTCGAGCCCGGGTTGGCAGAACTGGTGGACCTGCACTTCTTCGCGGGGTTCTCGTTTGTCGAGATCGCCGAGCTGCGCGGCGTCTCCGATCGCACCGTCCAGCGCGACTGGCGCAAAGCGCGGCTACTGCTGCATCACGCGTTGCTCAACGAGTCCTGACGCCCGCCCGGCGCCGACGCGCAACGCCGCACGCGCTTCGTCCCGCGCCCCGCGGGCCGCCGCCGTATCGCCGCGCGCGAGCAGGGCCCTCGCCTCGACGAGCCGCGCCTCGCCGACGAACGCGCTCCGCGTAGCGGTCAGCGAATCGCGCATCGCCAGGGTCTTCGCGTCTCCGGCGTATTTGAGCGCATCGTCGAGATGCCCCGCCTCTATGGAAAGCTCCGCGGCGAGAATCAACGCCGAGTGGAAGATGCTCCGCCGCTTTCCGTCGAAGTATCCCGCCGATCGCAAGGCGTCCGTCACTCTTATCAGCGCCAAGGCCGGCTGGCCGCTCAGGCGCGCCAGTCGGCTGTCGAGCAGACGAACATCGGTGATCTCATCGTCCGTTCGCGTGAGCATCTCCGTGCCGCTCAGCGGCCGGAATCGGGCCATCATCCGCTGTGCGTCGCCGAGCCTCCCCTGGCGAAGCTGGGTTTCGGCTAACCCATAGTCGGCGCGTCCTCTCCAGTACGAGTTGGTGTCGGCGGTCGCTTGCGCGTCGAGCATCGCGAAGTATTTGGCCGCGGAATCCAGGTCCCCCTGGAACAACGCGACGTGCGCGTAGTGAATGAGGGGCTGTTGGGGCAGGCGCCCCTCGGGATCAGTCCGCCGCGCCCGCACGAGCACGTCCTGGAAGATCCGCTCGGCCTCGGCAGTCTCACCGAGTCGCATGAAGGTCACCGCGAGATCGTGCTGGTTGATGACGCTGGCGATCGTCGTGCCTCGCCCCGACGCATTCATGAGCGAGTCGACGCGTTGATAGGTCGTGATCGCCTCACGATAGTGGTGTTGGTTGTCGAGCGCGCCGGCGAGCGATGCCCAGAGGTCGATGTAGAACTGGTCCGACGTCTTCCCCAGGCTATCGCGAATGGCGATCGCGCGTCGCATCTCGGCAGGACCCTCCTCCGGTTTACCCAGGCCTGACTCGCGATCGAGTGTCGAGCGCACATCGAGGCAGAGCGCTTCGACTTCGGGATCCGGATACGCACGGAGTCCGCTGTCTGCCGTGGTCAAGACGCGCTCCGCTTCCGGGTAGCGCCCTTCGGTCCGCAGATTGTCCGCTTGATGACAACGGATCTCCGGGAGTTGCGCCGGGGTCGCGGTGGATTCCGCGCGGGCGAGGAGACTGCCGCGGATCTTGCTGTCACCGAGATCGGCGTAGCGCTGGGACAGTTGAATCAGGATCGTGGCGAGGAATCGCGGATCGCCCGCATACTGCTTTTCCAAGACGGTGCGCGCGCGATCCACGATCTCGCGCATCGTCAGCGGCGTATCGCCGAGTTGAGACATCAGCAACGACTGAAACTCGACCTGGGCATCGGCACGTTTGCCGGCGAACACCGCGGCGTCGCGCTGGCGTCGCGCGTTCTGCATCTGCGCGATCGAGAAGACGGTCGCGCCGACGAGCGCCAGCATCGCCGCGGCCACGCCAGTGACGGTGACCCTATGCCGGCGCACGAACTTGCCGGTGCGGTACGCGAGTGAGCTCCGACGCGCGCTGACCGGCTCCTGTTGGAGGTAGTGCCGCAGATCCTCGGCGAGCGCCGCCACCGTTTGATATCGCTGGCTCGGATCCTTGCGCAGCGCCTTGTCGACGATGGTGCCGAGATCGCCGAGCGGGAGCGGAGTCGGCTGGCGCTCTTGCAGCGCGCGGATCGCCTCGAGAGGCGTCTCGCAGCCCTCGGCCGTCGGGTGCCGGCCCGACAGGAGCAAATAGAGCAGGACGCCAAGCGCGTACACGTCGGTCGCCGTGGTGACGGTGTCACTCGTGGCTTGCTCGGGCGCGGCGAACTCCGGCGTGAGGACCCGCGATCCGTCGATGGTGATAGCCTTCGCGTCGAGCAACTTCGCGATGCCGAAGTCGAGGAGCTTCACCGTGCCGTCGGCCGTCACCAGAATATTCGACGGCTTGAGGTCGCGGTGAACAATCAGGTTCGCGTGCGCGTGGCTGACGGCATCGGCGACCTGCAGCACGAGGCCGAGGCGCTGTTCGATCGCGAGTTGATGCTTCGTCGCGTAGACATCGATCGGCTCGCCGTCGATGTACTCGAGCACGAGATACGGCTGTCCGCTCGGGCTCACGCCCGCGTCGAGGAGCCGCGCGATTCCCGGGTGCGCGAGTCGCGCGAGGACGGACCCCTCGCGCCGAAAGCGCGCTTGGCCGGCGGGACTCAACCGCGCGAGGTTGAGCAGCTTGACGGCGGCGAGCCCCTCGAATCGTCCGTCGGTCCGGCGCGCGAGCCACACGGATCCCATCCCGCCATGTCCCAGCTCGCGCGCGAGCGTGTAGGGGCCGAGCACGAGCCCCTCGAGCGTGATGTCGAGCGGCGCACGGAGAAATCCACGCCGGTCCGCATCGATCTCTCCGGACAACAGGGACGCGATCTCATCGGCCAGTCCGGGGGACGATTGTCGGAGATCGCTGAGCCATGTATCGCGCTCCGCATCCGACAAGTCGAGGACCCGGTCGAGCAACGGCTCCAGCTCGCGCCAGCGATCGCGATCCATGCTGCCCAGGATAAAACGCGTCGGGTCTTAGGACCAGACCGCGATTGCCGGTCGACTAGAAAGCCGCTTTGACGACCCGCTCGTCGGCGGCCCGGCGCTCGATCGTGTACATGAGCGTGAATGGCAGTCGCCGTTCTTCGACGACGTTGAACGCCCGACGGAGCTCCCGCTCCATCTTCCGCTCGTTGAAGCCGAGGTGCCCGCCGGTCCACTGGTTGTCGAGGCCACTCGTGTCGCCGAGGATGCCCGCCCGGAGCGCGTCGGCCATGGGGATGTGCTCATGCGCCAGGCCGAGGGTGCTCTGGGTGACGTAGCGTGTCAGAAAGCCGATGCCAGTCATCCGCGGAATCGAGATGATCATCCGGGCCGGCGGCGCGAGGAACGTGAACAGGTCCTGCACGAATTGCACGCGGTAGGCGTAGCAATCCATGTCCGCCGGGTCGTCGGGTCCGACGTGCTCCAGCGTCTCGAGCAGGAACATCACGCCATACTCCCGGTCGCCGCGGGGGCCCAGCAGGCGCGCTCGTAGCGCGGGGAGGGGCATCTGGTGGGAGTCGATTACGTCGACCGACTCCAGGCGCGACTCCTCGACGACCTGTTTGGCGATCGGAATGACGCGCGAGTCGTGGTCGACGGCGGCCACCCGTGTGAAGTACCGCGCCAAGGACGGTAGGAGGACCCCATCGGCGCACCCGAAGTCGATGGCGCCGGTCTTGTAGAACCATGGTCGGGCCAGCGACAGCGCGATGTCGAATCGCCGACGCTTGAGTGCCGCGATCGGGCCTGGCCGTAAATAGTTGTAGTGGGCGTACGTTCGATACGGGCCGATATAGCACTCTGATTCAGACTCCAGAATGCCCTGGGCCGGTCGAACGAAGTAGCGCATGTAGTTCAAAACTTTATCGGCACGGCCTGAAACACAATACCATTATAGACTATCGCATTATGCCATACCTAGCCCCGGCCCCCGGGATCTCCACATAAGGGGACACTAGCCATGGCTCGGTCCGCGCGCGTCGCCCCCCGCCACCTCCGCCGGTAAAGGCCGACGATAGCGCGATCCGCTCGCGGCGAAAGTCCCCATTCTCGCAGCGAACCCCGCGGTCTCCCTGCGCGTCGGGTGAAACCGAGCGCACTGGTCCTTCATGGCCCCACGTTTTAGCGTTGGGGCCATGACAAAACGTGCCCGGTGTTTGATCGTCGGCCTATTCAGCGCCGCCGCTTGCGCGCAAGCGCCGAAACCGTCGGTGGGCGTCACGCCCGCGGCTGGTCCAAAGGCCGATTCGGCCGAGCCCATTAAAGCCTACGACAAAGTCATCACGACGAAAGCCGTCACTCATCGCGGTCTGATCACGACGCATCAGCTGGACGACAAGCTGTACTTCGAGACCCCGCGGGCGGTTCTCGGAACCGACATGCTGCTCGTCGCGAGCGTCGCACGCGCCAGCGGCGGCCAGACGAGGCAGTATGGCGGCGACTGGGTCCGCAACTCGGTGGTGCGCTGGGATCGCGTCGGCCGCCGCGTCGTCCTGCGGACGGTCGACTATGGCGTTGTCGCTGACACGATGCTGCCGGTCGCGCGTGCGGTGCGGAGCTCGACGTATCCCGCGGTGATCGCCTCATTCCCGATCGAGGCGTTCGGCCCCGACTCGGCGCCGGTCATCGAAGTCTCGAAGCTCTACACCTCGGGCTCGACCGACATGGCCGCGTTCAAGGAGCGCTTCGACGACAAGCGGTCGTTCATCGAACGCGTGCAGGCGTTCCAGGACAACGTGGAAGTCGAGGCCACGCAAACGCAGGGTGGTGACGCGAAGCACTCGACGGAGAGCGTGCTGGCGCACTGGAGCATGGTCCGTCTGCCCGCCGATCCCATGACTCCGCGTCGCGCCGACGAGCGCGTCGGATACTTCACGGTCAAGCAAACCGACTACGGCACGAGCGAGCAGCGTTCGGCGCACCGTTCGTATATCGGTCGCTGGCGCCTCGTGAAAAAAGATCCGTCGGCCGCCGTGTCAGACCCGGTGACGCCGATCGTCTACTACATCGACGCGGCGACTCCGGCGCAGTGGGTGCCGTGGATCAAAAAAGGCATCGAAGACTGGCAACCCGCGTTTGCCGCGGCGGGATTCTCCCACGCGATCATTGGTCGCGAAGCCCCGGTGAATGACAGTACGTGGTCGCCGGATGATGTGCGGCACACCGTGATCCGGTGGCTGCCGTCGACCGTCGAGAATGCGTACGGCCCCCAACTTGTCGATCCGCGCACCGGAGAAGTGCTGAACGGCTCGGTGCGTATGTTCCACAACGTGATGAACCTGCTGCGGGATTGGTATACCGTGCAGGTGGCATCGCTCGACCCACGCGCGCAGCGGTGGCCGCTTCCCGATAGCCTCATGGGATATTTGCTGGAGGGCGTGGTCGCTCACGAGGTCGGGCACACGCTCGGCCTCCGTCACAACATGCAGGCGTCGAGCGAGTACCCGGCGGACAGCATGCGCAGCCGCACGTGGCTGCACAAGATGGGGCACACGTCGAGCGTGATGGACTACGCGCGCTATGACTACGTCGCGCAGCCCGAGGACTCGGTCAACGTGAACGATCTGACGTTCCGCATCGGCCCGTACGATATGTTCGCCATTCACTGGGGCTACGCGCCGATCGACGTCAACGAGTCCTCGCAGCCGGGCTCCGGCGCTCGCGCACCGCGCGCGCTGGTGGGCACGGCGGCGGCGGACGCCGAGCGGCCGACGCTCGACCGGTGGGCGATGGTGCAGGACACGGTGCCGTGGCTGCGATTCTCAGAAGACTACGGTCTCGACGGCCCGGACCCCGGCACGGAGACCGAAGCGGTCGGTGATGCCGATGCGGTGAAATCCACCGGTCTCGGATTCAAGAACATCGCGCGCATCGCATCGATGATGTCGCGGATCACGACCCGATCGGGCGAGACCGACAGCGACCTGGTCGAGCTCTATGATCGCCTGGTCGGGCAGTGGGCGCTCGAGGCCGGCCACGTGGCGCACGTCGTGAGTGGTGAGTGGACACGCCACAAATCCGGCAGTCAGCCTGGTCCGCAATTTGAGCCCCTGGCCGCGGCACGGCAGCGCGCGGCGGTTGCCTTCCTGGCCGAGCACGTGTGGAAGACGCCGAGCTATTTCGTCGACCGGAGTGTGCTCACGCGCATCGAGGCAGAGGGAGCGCTCCAGCGTCTCCGTCGCGCGCAGGCGCAGTCGATCCACGTCCTGCTCGACACTGTGCGGATCGGACGGATGACGGACGTCGCGGCGATCGCGCCGCCGGGCGCCGATGTCTATGACGCGGCGTCCATGATGGCTGACGTTCGGCACGCGCTGTGGTCGGAGCTCGACGGCAAGGAAGTCCGGATCGACCCGTTCCGGCGGAATCTGGAACGCGAGCATCTCGTCGCGCTCGACTCGTTGCTCAACCCCGCGTTGCCGGCCAAGCCAGAGCAGCACGACGATGGCGCTGCGGCCGCCGATGTGCCGGCCGTGCGCCCGAACGAAACCGATGCGCGCGCGCTGGCCCGCGGCGAGCTTACGGCCATTCGCGATGCCGCGCGTCGGGCGCTGCCGCGGGCCGCCGATCGCATTACCCGGCTGCACCTCGAGGAAACGATCGCCGAAGTCGATCAGAGCCTAGGAGAAAAACCCTAAAGATCACCGCGGCCGCGGCGGCCATTATCACCCTGAGCATCACCGCTGACGCGCAGAGACACCCGTGCGGGATTATCAATGCGGCTGGATATCCCGATATCTCGGCGCATTCATCGGGTTCCGATTACGAGCCCGTCCTGGCTGACTCCAGGGCGGGCCGATAGACTTTGCGGCATGACAGTTCCTGCCGCGGGTCAATCCGCACCCGATTTCACGCTCGCTTCGACGAGCGGTCAGAACGTGACGCTATCGTCGTTTCGCGGGAAGCAGAACGTGCTGCTCGCGTTCTTCCCGCTCGCGTTTACGAGCGTCTGTACCGCCGAGCTATGCGAGTTTCGCGATAATTTCGACGCCTTTGCGGGGAAGGGCGTCGAAGTGCTACCCATCAGCGTGGACTCCGTGCCGACGCTCAGCGAGTTCAAGGCGAAGCATCAGCTCAAGACCGACTTGGTCAGTGATTTCAAGCGCGAGGCGTCTAACGCGTACGGCGTCTTGATACCCGAGAAGTTCTTCTCGAATCGGGCCTACTTTCTGATCGACAAGATCGGAACCATTCGTTGGGCCCATGTCGAGGCTACGCCCGGGCAGAAGCGCGAGACGAACGAGATCTTCGCCGAGATCGGGAAGCTGAAATAGCGCTAGGCATGAACACAGCGCGCTAACGCGCGACCGAATACTGCGCCGATCGCAGCCCTCGGTGCCGAGAACAATAGTGCGTCGATTGTTGCCGGCGCCGAGAAGCGTGCGCGGTAAGCGGTCGCGCGTTAGCGCGCTGTGTTATTCGTGCTGCGCCGAAGCTCGCTTCAGGCCGCGGTCTTGATCTCGATCTTGCGCGGAGCCGCAACCGCCGCCTTCGGCACGCGGATGGTCAGCACCCCATTCGCGTACTGCGCCTCGATCTTAGTCTCGTCGAGACCTTTCGGCATCCGGAACGACCGCGCGAACGACCCGAACGTCCGCTCAACGAGGTGATACCGAGTCTCGGTCTCGCCCTCTTTACGTGTCGACGTCTTCTCACCCTTCACGGTGAGCACGTCGTTCTCATAGGTGATCTCGACCGCACTCGGATCGATACCGGGCAATTCGACCGTGATAGTCACGTCGCTCCCAGTCTCGTTGACGTCGACAACCGGAGCCCAGCCCAGGAAGAGATCGCGAGGCGTCGCCCACCGCGTCCGATAGATAGTCATACGTATTCCTCGATAATGAAATTGTGATCAGTTATCGAGCAGCTGGATTGGCAACGTCCATTCCCGCATGATCTTGCCACTTCGGCTTAAAGTCCCTGCCGAGCAGGGACTTCTCTGTGTCACTTTTGCAGCCGTGACCTTTCGGCTACTTTTTCGGTCAGCTTGTCCGAGGGGGGTACCGTTCTCATGGTCGAGACGACCGCGCCACAACCTATCGCGGAGGCCGCTATGGCCGCCGTGAAAGCCGAGCTCGCTTCCGCTGACGTCCCTTCGGACGTGACGCGGAGAGTGCTCGACGTGGTGCATGCCGCCCTCGCCGAGGAGCGGCACTTCCTGACCAAGATCGTGGACTCGCTGCCGGTCGGACTGTACGCCGTTGACCGGGAGTATCGGGTCCAAGCGTGGAACCGCAAACGCGAGTCGGGCATGCAGGGCATCGCCCGCGGCAACGCGCTGGGGCGGACGATCTTCGAGATCCTCCATCGCCAGCCCGCTGAGTCACTCAAGCGCGAGATCGATCGGGTGTTCGCGACTGGGGAGCTCGAGCAGTTCGAGACCGAATCGCGAGCTAGCGGGGAGGCTCGCACATATCGGATCTCGAAGATCCCGATGCACCTCCACGAGGGCGACGATGTCACCCACGTGATCACGGTCGGCGAGGACATCACGGAATGGAAAGAGGCGCTGCAGCGCGTCGGCCAAGCGGAAAAAATGGCTGCCATCGGCCAACTCGCCGCCGGCGTCATGCACGAGATCAACAACCCGCTCGCCACGATCTCGGCCTGCGCCGAGAGTCTAACGCTGGAACTCGGTGAGCTCGAATATCTCAAGTTCATCGACGCCGAGGTCGAGCGCTGCAAGCGGATCATCGACGGGTTGCTCGACTTCAGCCGCAAGCGGTCGGTCGCGAAAGAGGTGGTCGATGTCAACGCGACGATCGAACGTACGCTCTTCTTGTTGTCGCACCACGCCCGCTTCAAACGCGTAACGGTGACCAAGGTTCTGGGACCCCAGACTATGGTGAGCGCCAACGCGGACCAGCTCATTCAAGTTTTCATGGCACTGCTGCTCAACGCTGTCGATGCCACTGAGCAAAGGGGCCATCAGGCAGCCATCACGGTGCGCACGAGCGTAGCGAGTGCGACCGTGAAAATCGAGATCATTGATAATGGTGTAGGTATCCCCAGAGCCGAAGTGGGGAAGCTGTTCGAACCGTTCTACACGACAAAACCACCGGGGCGTGGAACCGGCCTCGGGCTCTCGATCTGTTACGGGTTGGTCGCCGACCATGGCGGCCGCTTGGAGGTCGAAAGCACTCCCGGATCAGGGAGCACGTTCCGCGTCGTCCTGCCCACGGAATCCGTCGCATGAAAGAGCCTTCGCACATCAAGATCCTGATCGCCGAAGATGAGGAAATGCTCGGCGGCGTTCTGCAGCAATTCCTGACCGGCAAAGGCCACCACGTCACGGTGACCCACGACGGCCGCTCGGCCCTCGAGGCGCTCAAACGCGAGGAGTTCGACGTCGCGCTGTTGGACATTGTGATGCCGGAACTGGATGGCTTGGAAGTCCTCCGCCATCTGCAAGACGAACCGTCTCCGCCGCAGGTGATCATTATCACGGGCAACGGGACGATCGAGACGGCGATCACTGCCATTCGGTTGGGCGCGTATGACTATCTGTCCAAGCCCTACCGCATGGCCGAGATCGATGTGCTCGTCCGTCGCGCCTGGGAAAAACGCCGCCTCGCGACCGAGAACGCGCTCCTGCAGCGCCACCTCGAACGCGCGAACGGCGTCAGCGAGATCGTCACGCGCTATGCGCCGATGCAGGCCGTCCTGGCGCTGGTCGAGCGCGTCGCGAAGAGCGATTCGCCGGTGCTCATCACCGGCGAGTCCGGCACGGGCAAGGAACTCGTGGCGCGCGCGCTGCACCGGTTGTCCGAGCGCTCCGCCGGCCCGTTGGTCGACGTGGACTGTGCGTCCACGACCGATGCGCTGACGATGGAGAGCGAGCTATTCGGGCACGAGAAGGGCGCGCTCCCGGGGGTGCTTAAGCGCAAGACCGGTTTGTTCGAGCTCGCCTCCCGCGGGACGCTGTTCTTGGATGAAATCGGCGATCTGGATCTTCGCGTGCAGGGCAAGCTCCTCCGGGCCCTCGAGAGCGGCAGCTACACGCGCCTCGGCGGCTCCCAAAAACTGGACCTCGACTTTCGCGTGGTCGCCGCGACGAAGCGAGATATCCGTGAAGACGTGATGGACAGAAAATTCCGGAGCGATCTCTTCTTCCGGATCAACACGATCAGCATTACGCTGCCGCCCCTGCGCGATCGAGTCGTGGATATCCCTATACTGGCGCAGCACTATCTGAAGCACTATGGCGGCCAAACCCCGCCGACACTGGGTGACGATGCGATCGCGGCGATGGAAGCGTACCCGTGGCCCGGCAACATTCGGGAGCTCAAGAACGTTATTGAGCGTGCGGTGCTCCTCGCCAACGGCGGCAATATCGTGCGCCGAGACCTCCCGCTGTCAAACGGCACGGCTCTCGCCGCGGCGTCGGCCACGACCGCCGCACCGCACGCGCCGAACGGCCCGGTCCCGTACATCGGCGACGAGAACGGCAAAAGCCTCTCGCTCGCCGAGTTGGAACGCCGGCACATCGAATCGGTGCTCAATCGCGCGAACTGGCACCAGGGTCGGGCGGCGGCGCAGCTCGGGATCTCCTCGAAGACGTTGTACCGGAAGATTCGGGAGTATGGTTTCGTCCGTCCGCGGAACGTGTAGCTTCCCTGCATGAAGATCCTCGTCATCGAGGACGATCCGACCGTAGGGCAGTTCGTCAAGCGGGGATTGGAGGAGCAACGCTGGGGCGTTGACCTCGTCGGAGACGGCGAGGAGGGTGAGCGCTTGGCGAGCTCCGACAGCTACGATCTCGTGATCCTCGACATGCGGCTACCCGGCAAGCCGGGGCTGCAGGTCCTGCACTCGTTGCGCGCACGGGGCATCGTCTGTCCCGTGTTGGTCCTGACCGCGCAAGACGCGGTCGACGCCAAGGTTCAAACACTCCGAGCGGGCGCTGACGACTACGTCACGAAGCCGTTCGCCTTCGAGGAGCTGCTGGCCCGCGTCGAAGCGGTTTCCCGCCGCCCGCGCGCCCTGACCACGCCGGCGCTCCGCCTCGATGACCTCGTGCTCGACCGTGACACGCGCGAGGTCAAGCGGGCCGGCCAACCGATCGAGCTAACGCCAAAAGAGTACGCAGTCCTCGAATACCTAGTCCGACACGCGGGGAAGGTGATGAGCCGCACGCTGATCACGGAATACGCGTGGGGGTATCATTTCGACCCGGGCACGAACATCGTGGACGTGGTGATCAATCATTTGCGCAAGAAGATCGATGCGGGCCACGACCGAAAGCTGATTCACACGGTGCGTGGCGTCGGGTACGTAGTAAAGGTCTGACCGTGGTGTAGCCCATGGCGTCCATTCGCGCGCAACTCACGACCGCTTACGCCGTCGCCCTGGTGACGACGGTGGCGGTGTTTGCCGCGATCTCGTATGGCACGACCCTGTCCGCGGACCGCACGGCGCGTGAGCGGGCGTTGGAGCAGACCGTCGCCACCGAAGCCGATCTCCTGCTCCGCACGGTGCAACAAGCGGAAGCGAGTGGCGAGCCGCTCGTGACCTTCACCATCACCATCACTAAGGGCAAGCGGGACTCGATCCCGAACGTGACACCGAAGCTCCGGACGGTGCTCGAGGGCGTGCCGGACTACGCGCTCGTGCTCGACGCCAAGGGGCGCACCCTCTACAACTCGTTCGCGTTCCGCCAACTCGACCAGGACGACCAGGTCTCACTCAACCAGACGGCGATCGCGATGCGCGCCGACCGGTTTCCTCCCGAGGCGGTCGACCTCCGCTCGCGCCGCCTGCTCCTCATGGCCCGGAGCGTGCCCGGCGGTGGCCCGATCGATCGCGTGGTGGCGGGGTCGGAGGCCAAGGAAGAAGAAGGCGTCGCGCCGATCGCCCTCGGCAGCGCGATCTTCGTCGCGGCGCCGATCATTCTCTTGATCTCGATCGCCGCCGCCTACGTGATCGCCGGTCGCGCGTTCCGTCCAGTCGACGGGATCATCAACGAGGTTGAGGCGATCACCGACGGCCGCAGCTTGCATCGCCGCCTGGCGCTCGATGGCTCGGGCGACGAGCTGACGCGATTGACGCGCACGCTCAACGCCATGATCGAGCGCCTCGAGACCTCGTTCGCCGCACTCCGCCGCTTCACCGCCGATGCGAGCCACGAGCTCAAGACCCCGCTCACGGTCATGCGGGCCGATGTCGAGCGAGCGATGACCGTACCGCACGTCTCGACCGAGCAGCTCGAGGCGCTCGAGGAGGCGCTCCGCGAGGTGCGCCGGATGTCCGACCTCGTCGATAGTCTCTTGACACTGGCGCGAGCCGACGAAGGGCGATTCGATCTCGTCCGTGAGCCCGTAGCGCTCGAGCCGTTGGTTCGCGAGGTCTATGAGACCGCGATGATCCTGGGGGAGGATGCCGGCATTAGCGTGTACCTGCCGGTGCTGGAGGACGTGACCGTATCCGGCGACCCGACACGACTTCGGCAGTTGTTTCTCAATCTCGTGACCAACGCGATCAAGTACACACCACGCGGCGGCCGCGTCGACTTGAGTCTCAGCAAACGGCTGGACGCGATCACGTTCACCGTGCGCGACAGCGGTATCGGGATCGCCGCCAACGACTTGCCGCACATTTTCGATCGGTTCTGGCGCGCCGACCGCGTCCGTTCCCGCGCGTCCGAACGTGGGGGATTCGGGTTGGGACTGGCCATCGCGCAATACATTGCATACGCCCACGGCGGCTCGCTGACCGTCAGCTCGCGGCTCGGCCGTGGCAGCGTGTTTACCGTGACGCTGCCGCTCGATTTAAGCAACTCTTAATCTCATAGTCATTCCGCATCCAGGCGCGATGGCTAGCTTCTGGCCTTACGAGCACTAAGACCCACCGCCAGGAGCCCCATTGTTCAACACGCTGTTGGAATCCCGGCCCAAGAAGGAGAAGCGGGGAAGCGGGACCGTCTTTAGCGTCGTCATGCACTCGGTCCTGATCGCCGCAGCCGCGGTGGCCACGGCGCACGCCGCCATCAAGAACGAGAAGACCAAAGAAGAAAAGATCCAGTTTGCCGAGGCGCCAAAGCCGGAGCCACCTCCGCCGCCGAAGCAGCCGCCGCCGCCCGATGTGACGGTCGCTCCGCCGCCGCCCAAGGGCTTCCAGGTACTGACGGCGCCGGTCAACATCCCCGACGTCCTCCCGAACGTCGACCTGTCGAAGAAAGTGACGGACGAGGCCGACTTCTCCGGTAAGGGCGTAGCGGGTGGCGTGGCGAAGGGCAAAGAGGGTGGGACCGGCGTAGTGACGGACCAGCCCTACTTCGACTTCCAGGTCGAAAAGCAGGCCGGCCCGGTGCCCGGCAGCCCGACGCCGGAATATCCGGAGATGCTCCGCTCCGCGAACATCGAGGGCGAGGTACTCGCGCAGTTCGTCGTCGACACCAGCGGCAAGGTCGACATGCCGACGTTCAAGGTGCTCAAGTCGACGAACGATGCGTTCACCGACGCAGTCAAGCGCGCATTGCCCCGCATGAAGTTTTTCCCCGCCGAGATCGGCGGTCGTAAGGTGAAAGAGCTCGTCCAGCAACCGTATGCGTTCAATTTGAGTAAGTGAACTGAGCAAGTAACGCCAACGCATGCGGCGTTTGGCGAAGCGAAGCGAGCGGCGCGAAGCGCCACTCAGAACCTGTAACGAGGCGTCGTCACAATGAATCTCTCGCTGGTAGACCTCTTCGTATCGATGGGACCCTTCGCGAAGGGGATTGTCGTGGTCCTGGCGATCATGTCGATCTTCTCGCTGTCGATCATGATCCAGAAGTGGTGGAACCTCCGCTCGGCGCAGGTCGAGACCCGCAAGTTCGCCCCCGAGTTCTCGCAGTTCCTCGAAGAGGACAACCTCGGCGAGGCGATCAAGCTGGCCGAAGGCTACAAGAAGTCGCATGTCGCCCGCGTGCTCGGTGGCGCGCTCGGCGAGATCAAGCCGCTGATCCAGGAAGGCTCGGTGACGGTCGCCGACATCAACTCGGCCGAGCGCGCGGTCGAGCGCGAGATGCTCATGAACATCGTGCTCTTGAAGCGCGGCCTTGGCGTGCTGGCAACGGTCGGCGCGACGGCGCCGTTCGTCGGACTGCTCGGCACCACGATGGGTATCGTCAACGCGTTCACGGGTATGGCCGCGTCGGGCTCGGGCGGTCTGTCGGCGATCTCGGCCGGTGTCGCCGAAGCGCTGATCACGACGGCGTTCGGCCTCTTGGTTGCCATTCCGGCGGTGTGGGCGTACAACTACTTCCAGACGAAGATCGACAACCTCACGGCTGAGATGACGTACTCCTC
>Ga0210409_10000468_pt1 | contig 66878 bp, 43 predicted proteins | sample IncBWH17MmetaG_FD_161649 | JGI IMG/M metagenome (GOLD analysis project Ga0210409, IMG submission 161649) | Forest soil microbial communities from Barre Woods Harvard Forest LTER site, Petersham, Massachusetts, United States - Inc-BW-H-17-M | ecosystem: Environmental > Terrestrial > Soil >... | reverse complement strand
AGCAGGTTTGCGCGGCGCTTGTTTCCCGTAATGTTTTGGCACGCAGTCATCCGGGAGCTGCCTGATCGTGTCGTGCCCAGGACCAATAAGCCAGATACTCTCTTTAGCCACGCAAGACTCTGAGCGCGGCGGCTGTCCTGCTCCCTCGTCGAAGTATGGTCCCGCTTTGACGATAATTGCCCCATCCTCGGAGAACCCCGCCGGTTGGTACACACCAATGCATTCTTTGCCCGCATGTTTGCGAAATGCTTCATCAACGAGGGATTCGCTGGCCAGCGTCCGAGAGTCAGCGTCATAAACCCGAATCACAGTCCCACCCAAATCAGAGCCATACCCCCACAAGCCTTCGCCTATTAGCAGCCGGTGCCCTTCCCGAGACCAGTCTACCAGACTGATACTGTTGCCGGAGAGGTCAGGCCTGGGCAACACACTCACGACCTGGCGAAAGTTCTCGTTCCGCGCGTCCGCCACAAAGAGCCCGGTCTTGTTCTCGCATTCCACATCCTCATCGCTCTGGCCATTCTTCCTTTTATGCGTGACGGCCGTAGTCTCGGCGTACGCCCGGTATCTGCCGTCTGGCGATTCGAGCACCAAGGTTCGTCTTTTAGCTGCGCCAACTAGCTTGCCGGACACGTTGTCATAACAGCTCGCATAAGAGTCTCCTCCGGGGACCTTGCTGGAAGACTTGGGCTTAACTTGAGCGTACCCATACAAATGCCACCCCCAGCTGGCAATTAGTATTGCAATAAAGCTGCTCACGAATTTTCTGAGCGCCACTCCAGTGCTTCCTGCCAGTTTTCTAGGCGCCTGCATCCTAGGTTGCTCCGACTTGCGCGCGATAACCACATGAGTCGCGTCTCGGTTGCCATAAAAAGCTTCTGGTACGGTTTGTCGATAATCGCAGTCTGACATGGTAGGCAACGGCTTTTAAATACTCCAAGAGCATTTGAAGTGCCATTATTTACTTTAACTCTATATAAGTATGTAGTAACATCAGTCCATGATCCACGCCTCCGGAATCCTTTATAACTGCCTGCTGTCGAATATTCGTGTTCTATCTTCTCCTCATGCCGTGTTCCTCGTTATGTTTACTAGCTACTACTTTGTTTTCAGCATTTTGCAGACTCTTTGGCATTTTGGCGCTACTTTTTGCAGGCCCAATCCTTTGTTTTCATCACCTTACAGACTCTTTTGCGCAAAAACCGGGGGGTGGGGTGTATACCCCAAACCTGCTGCGGTTCAGCTTTCGCGCAATCTTGGACTCACTTCCGCAGGCAGCTAGGAACCTCTATGTCTAGGTTATTCAAGGTATTTGTTGTCGCATGTCCAATATGTTAGGCTGTGCCAGCGAAACGCTCCGGCATCAGGCGCGTTAGTTCCTGCGCACGCCAGAGGTTCTCTCCCGCACCGGTTCCTGCTCAGCGCACATGGCGCTTAGCTACCTCCCAGGGATCGTCACGGAAGCACCGGGTCGTTTATCGCCAAACGAAAAGGACGTAACCACGCTATGCCTGCTACCCAGCCAGCGCCGCGCGCCGAAAAGCAACCTATGGAAATTAAGCTTGCGCATTCGCCGGACTCCGACGATGCCTTCATGTTTTACGCCTTGGCCACCCACAAACTGTCCACCCCCGGATTCAAATTCACCCACGTCCTTTCCGACATTCAGACTCTCAACGAAGCCGCTTTAACCGAAACCTACGACGTCACCGCCGTCAGCTTTGCTGCCTATCCCTCCCTTCGCGATAAATATGTTTTGCTCGATTGTGGCGCTAGTTTTGGCGAAAATTACGGCCCCATCGTGGTGGCTTCCAAACCGCTGCGCAAAGAAGAACTGGGGGGCAAACGCATCGCTGTCCCTGGGCTAAAAACCACCGCATATCTCACCCTTAAACTCTTCCAGCCCGATTTCGAAGCCGTGGTCATGCCCTTCGACAAGATTATCGACGCCGTGAAAGCAGACGCGGTCGACGCCGGACTGCTCATTCACGAAGGCCAACTTCTTTTCCCGAAGCTCGGCCTGCATCGCGTCATCGACCTCGGCGTCTGGTGGCATGAGCAAACCAATCTTCCCTTGCCGCTCGGCGGCAATGCCGTTCGTCGCGCCCTTGGACCTCAACTGGGGCGCCAGATCGCGCGTACTATCCGCGATAGCGTGGAATACGGCCTTGAACATCGCGAAGAAGCCCTCAATTACGCCATGCAATTCGCCCGCGACATGGAAACCGACACCGCAGATAAATTTGTCGCCATGTACGTCAACCGATGGACCCTGGGCTACGGCGATCGTGGCAAACAAGCCGTCACCGAATTGATCAATCGCGGCACCGCAGCAGGCCTGCTCCCCGGGCCCCCATCCGTCGAATTCCTCAGCGAAGCCTAAATGCCGCCACACCCGCTGCCCACCCCTCGACACCGAGCATCGGGTATCGCACACGCCAAATTCGCGTGCGCGAATTTTGGTATCGCCCGTCGCACCACTCATTTTGTCCCCACAAAAAAAACTAAATCTGCTTTCCTCCGCAGTTTTCTTCTGACATCTTTCCTGTCGCTCCCCGTTTCTCAGTATGCGCAAACCGCCGCCGAACTGCAGGGCCACCCTGCGAACCACGCGAACACATCGGACACCTGGCCGCAGCAGGCGGTCCGCGGTTCGCACGCCATGGTCGCCACTGACGAAACGCTCGGCTCCCTGGCTGGTGTCACAATTCTGAAGCAGGGCGGTAATGCCGTGGATGCTGCTGTGGCCGTGGCATTCGCACTCGCAGTCGTCGAGCCCGCCGCGGGAAACCTCGGTGGCGGCGGATTTATGCTCGTGCGTCTCGCCGATGGCAGGACTAACTTCTTCGACTATCGCGAAGTGGCTCCCGCCAAAGCCACCCGTGACATGTACATCCAGGACGGCAAACTCATCCCCGATGCCAGCACTCTTGGCTACCGCTCCGTCGCCGTGCCCGGCACGGTCGCTGGTCTGGAATTGGCGCTGGAAACCCACGGCACCATGAAGCTTGCGCAGGTAATGGCTCCCGCCATTCACTTGGCCAAAGACGGATTTCCCATCACTGAAAAACTTGTTCGCGAATTTGACCAGGAAAAATCCGACCTGGAAAAATTCTCTGTCAGCAAACGCATATTTCTAACCAACAGTCAGAATCAAAACCAGGCGTACAAAGTCGGAGACATCCTCCGCCAGCCGGAACTTGCCGCCACTCTCGAACGCATTGCCAAACACGGTGCCGCCGATTTTTATCGCGGCGAGACTGCGCGGATGCTTGTGTCAGACATGCAAAAAAACGGCGGCATCATCACCGCCGAGGACTTGGCGAATTATCGGCCGAAAATCCGCGAAGTTCTCCGGGCTCACTATCAGATCGAAGCCCACGGCTGGGACATTCTCACTTCGCCTCCTCCCAGCTCCGGCGGCGTGGCGATCATTGAAGCCCTTAACATCCTCAAACCAACGCAGCTGAAAGGTTGGGACGATTTGCAAAGCGTGCGCATGGTGCTGGAAGCCATGCGCCGGGTGTTCGCGGATCGCGCGGCTTACTTGGCCGATCCTGATTATTCAAATGTTCCTGTCGCTGGTCTCACTAGCCAGTGTTATGGCCAGGAACTATTCGCCACCATCGATCCCCAACGCGCATCTTCAAGCAAGGAAATTAAAGCCGGGACACCACACGTCTGCGGAATTTCCGCCGGTCAATCTATCGCGCCCAACACGGTGGTAAGCCTCGGCGAAGGCCCGCACACTACACACTTCTCAGTGGTGGATGCCGTAGGCAACGCCGTGGCCAGCACCTACACACTAAATGACAGTTACGGATCGCACGCCACCAGCTCCGCCGGATTTTTGCTCAATGACGAAATGGATGACTTCACCACTCAACCTGGCGTGCCCAATGCACTCTTCGGCTTGATACAATCCGACGCCAACGCCATCGCACCCAATCACCGCCCGCTCAGTTCCATGACCCCCACCATACTGTTGCGCGACGGCAAATTGAGCTTTGTTACCGGCTCACCGGGAGGCCCGACTATAATTTCCGCCACTCTCTTGAGCGTCATCAACTGGATGCGTCTGGGCATGGACGCGCAAGCGGCGATCAATGCCCCGCGTTTCCATCATCAGTGGCTGCCGGACGAAGTTGTGATGGAAAAGGAATTTTCGACGGCGTTTGAGAAGGCCCTAAATGCCAATGGCTATGCCACCAGACGCAAGGGACACATCGGGCTGGTAAACGCCATTGGCGTTGACGCGCAGAATGGTGACCGCCTCGGGGCCGCCGATCCACGAGACCACGGCTCGGCTGTGGGCTATTAGCGTTGGCGCCGACCGCAAATATTTTTCCAAACACTCTTGTTATTCTCGCGTCAGCGACGCCAACTCTTCAAAGCATCACGCATTTCTAGGAATATAATTCTCAGGACAAACTTATGCGCAGACTTCTCTCTTCTTATGTGTTCATATCTCGCAAAGTAACTCCTGAACTTTTGGGACAGATCGCCAACGCCGGCTTTGAAGGTGTGGAGCTTTTTTGTTCGCGCAGTCATTTTGATTACACCTCGCGCGCGCAAATCCAGGCCATGGCTGAAGCGCTTAACAGCCATAAACTTACTCTCGAGTCGCTGCACGCTCCCAATAGCCGCGATCTTAGCGCTACCCGTGAGGGTGGGACTCCGCTCTCCATCTGCGAAGTGGAACGCGTACGGCGCATCGAAGCTATGGACGAGCTGAAACGCGCCATAGATGTCGCTGAAGATTTGCCGTATTCGCGCATAATTTTGCACATGGGAGGCTCACGGGAAACCGCCGACCCTCGCAAACGTGACGCCGCGTTCAGCACCCTTGAGCATCTCGTTCTTCACGCCCATCATTGCGGCGTGACTCTGTGCCTCGAAAATACTCCCAGCGAAATGGGCGATCCCTCCTATCTGCGCACTTTTGTAGATGAGACGCGACTGTCCGGCTTGCGCTTTAATTTCGACATTGGCCACGGGCATCTCTGCGATGGGCCCGCGGAAGAACGCATCGAAAAATGTTTCGAGCCGATGCGCGATCTCGTCGCTAGCGTCCACCTACACGATAATCACGGCGAAAAAGACGAGCATCTTCCGCCCTATGCCGGCACCATCGACTGGCCCGCAGCCATCAAGTTGCTCAAGGCCACTCCCGAAAGCGACAAACTTCCCATCATGCTCGAATTAAAAGAAAAAACTGGTCACGACGCGCCCGCCGCAGTCCAATTGCTGGAATCCGCGCGCGAAGCCATGGACAAATTCGAAGAAGAATGGGACTAGTTTCTTCAGCCCGTAACTTTCAGCTTTTTAACCCTCCACTGCTAAAATACTTGTGAGCAAAGAATCTGCTCGGATTCGGCCCTGTCTGCAATGCCCGCATGTATCGGCCGCGAAGATTTGCGAATTCAGGAAAACTAACGAATGACGATTATTTCTATCGAAGAAGCCGGCAAATACGAAGGACAGGAAGTCACCATCCGCGGCTGGCTCTACAATTTGCGCGAATCAGGGAAGCTGATGTTTCCGATTTTTCGCGACGGCACTGGAATCATCCAGGGCGTGTGCGCGCTGAAAGAAAATCCTGAAGCGTTTGAGGCATTGAAAGGTCTCACGCAGGAATCCAGCGTCATCGTCAGCGGGAAAATTCGCGCCGAGCAGCGTGCTCCGGGCGGATTTGAAATGGGCGTTTCAAGAATTCAGGTGCTTCAGAAGGTTTCGGAAGCGCAGCCTTATCCAATTCAGCTGAAGGAACACGGCGTCGATTTTCTTCTCGATCATCGCCACCTGTGGATTCGTACTCCGCGGCAAGCCAGCATTCTACGCATTCGCGCAGAAGCCATTCGCGCGGCGCGAAATTTCATGGATAGTCAAGGCTACATTCTTACCGACGCTCCGATGTTCACGCCGGCAGCTTGCGAAGGCACCTCCACGCTTTTTGAAGTGAATTACATTGACGACCAGAAAGCGTATCTGACGCAAAGCGGCCAGCTTTACATCGAGGCTACCGCTATGGCGCTTGGCAAGGTGTATACCTTCGGTCCGACGTTTCGCGCTGAAAAATCGAAGACCAGGCGCCATCTGACGGAGTTCTGGATGCTCGAACCGGAGGCCGCCTATGCTGAACTTGGCGACATGATGAACCTCGCCGAGGAACTGGTGAGCGCCGTTGTGCAATCGGTACTAAAAAACAAATCACGCGAGCTCGAATTGTTGAAGCGCGACACAAAAAAACTGGAAAACGTGAAACCGCCTTTTCCGCGCATCAGCTATGAAGAAGCCATCGCGATTCTCAACAAACACAACAATGCTACAAAGTTCGGCGACGACATTGGTGGCGATGAAGAAACCATTGTGTCCAACGAATTCGACCGGCCGGTCATGGTCCATCGCTATCCAGCATCCATTAAAGCTTTTTACATGCAACCAGATCCCGAGCGTCCCGATCTCGCGCTCGCGTTTGACATGCTGGCGCCCGAAGGTTACGGCGAAATTATCGGTGGCAGCCAAAGGATTCACGATTACGATTTGCTGGTAAAGCGCTTGCATGAATACAAATTGCCGGAAGAACCGTTTCAGTGGTATCTCGACCTGCGCCGCTATGGCAGCGTGCCGCATGCGGGATTTGGCCTTGGCCTGGAACGCACCGTGGCGTGGATTTGCGGAACGGAGCACATCCGGGAAGTGATACCCTTTCCGCGCATGATTTACCGGGTATATCCTTAGCATTCGCAACAGAAAGAACTCATATGGGGCAAAAAGTCAGAATTATCGGTGTGCCTATGGACCTGGGGCAGAGCCGCCGCGGCGTCGACATGGGGCCATCAGCTTTGCGTGTCGCAGGATTGCAAGCGCGCCTGAAGCAACTTGGTCATCAGGTGGAAGATATCGGGAACATTCCCGTCAAGCAACCAGAAGAAATGCCCGTCGGCGAAAAGCGCGCCAAGTACATGGCGGAAATCGCCGAAACCTGTAAAGATTTGGCCGAAATCGTTCAAAAATGCCTGGAGGAAGATTTCGTGCCGCTGGTTCTCGGAGGTGATCACTCCATTGCCGCTGGCGCCGTCTCTGGGGTGGCTGCGCATTTCCGCAAAGAGAAAAAGCAAATTGGCTACATCTGGCTCGATGCGCACGGAGACATGAACACGCCCGAATCGTCACCATCGGGCAACGTGCACGGAATGCCGCTGGCCGCGGTTATGGGTTATGGTGCGCCGGAGTTGGTTGATCTGCTCGGTTTCAAACCAAAAGTAGAACCACAGAATATTGTTCTGGTTGGCGTGCGTGACTTGGATATTCAAGAACGGCGTTTGGTCAAAAAGTCCGGCGTGCGCGTTTTCACTATGCGCGATATCGATGAGCGAGGCATGCGTGAAGTGATGGCCGACGCTCTCAAGTACGCGACGGATGACACCGACGGAATTTCCGTAAGCCTGGATATGGACTTCGTCGATCCGTCCGACGCGCCTGGCGTGGGCACGCCCGTGCGCGGGGGCGTAACTTACCGCGAAGCTCACCTGGCCATGGAAATGATCGCCGACAGCGACGCCATGGCGTCCATGGAAGTGGTGGAAATTAATCCAGTGATTGACGAGCACAATCGCACGGCGCTGCTCGGTGTGGAATTGATTTTGTCCGGCTTGGGGCAAAAAATTCTGTAGGACTAAGCGTTAAGAGCCTCGCAGCACGAAGTTGTCCAGAACCTTGCTCTAAAAGCATGACACGTGCGACACGGTCGATCTTTTTATCCGCCGAGTGCGCCGCTGGCGCCTTCCGGCAGTTCGATCTGATATTTCGTACGCGCTTTTTCTTGGTGCTGCTCAAGAGCCAGGTCGATCAATTTGCTGACTAGTTCGCGGAAGGGAATGCCGTTCGCCTCCCACAATTTCGGGTACATGCTGATGGAAGTGAAACCGGGAATAGTGTTCACTTCGTTCAAGAAGATTTTTCCGCCGCGCTTTTCGATAAAAAAGTCCACGCGAGCCATTCCGCTCAATTCCAGCGCGCGAAAGGCTGTTACCGCCATCGATTGAACTTTCTTCACTTCCGCTTTCTTCAATTTCGCCGGGACGAGCAGCTTGGTGCCTTCTTCCAGGTATTTCGCGGCATAATCGTAAAATTCCCGATGCGGCACGATTTCTCCGGGAATGGATGCTCGCGGGTCGTGATTGCCCAGAACCGAAACTTCAATTTCGCGAGCGCTTACCGCGCGTTCCACCATAATTTTCATCGCGAATTCCGCGGCTAAATCCAACGCGGGACCAAGTTCAGCCCGCGAATGCACCTTGGTCATGCCAACGGACGAGCCCAGCGTCGCAGGCTTCACAAAAACGGGATATTTAAATTTTTTCTCGATGGCACGGCGGATTTCTTTTGGCTGACGTTCCCAGTCAGCGCGTTGCACCGCGATCCACGGCACCACCGGAATCCCAGCCACCTGCATCAATTTTTTGGCCACATCCTTATCCATACCAATCGCGGAGCCCAAAACTCCCGCGCCCACAAATGGCAAGCCGGCAAGCTCCAGCAGGCCTTGCATAGTGCCATCTTCGCCAAAGGTTCCGTGGATCACCGGAAACACTACATCCAATTTTTGCCCCTGCGGACTCCCGTCGAGCGGCATCAGCGCCGATTCGGTCGGGTCGGCACTCATGAGCACGCGCTGGCCGGTCCGCAAAACCTCTGGCAGCATTTTCTGCGCACCTGCGCCAATCAGCCAGTGACCTTCTTTGGTAATGCCGATGGGCACCGCTTCGTATTTTTGGGGATCAAGCCCGCGAATAATGGAGGCGGCGGAGGCCAGCGAAACCTCATGTTCGCCGGAGCGACCGCCAAAGAGCACGCCGACGCGCAGCTTTCGTGAATGACCGTTCAGTGGTACTTGCATTCGCTTAGGATGGACTATTCCGGAGGGAAACTTAAGGACTTGTCTTTGGTAAGCACCCAAACGCTTACTACCCTGGTTTTACGGCTTTTTTCCTCGTCGCCGGCATCGGGGAGGGGTGAAAAGGGACTGATCGCTACCCGCACGGCAATAGCGTTCGCTCTTGGGGGCGCATTCACTTTCAAAATTTTATAGCTCTTCACCGGGCCGTAGTAGCCTTGTGGGCCCCAATCGGCCATGAAATCTTTCATGGCGTAACTTGGCCCCGGTTTCCACAAACGGTAAGCGGTGTCGGTATCCCCGGCTACCAAGGCGTCAAAGAAATGTTCGCCGGCACGTCTTTCCGGATAGTAGCGAAACGCAAAATATAAAAGAACGACGACGAAGACAGCCAACGCCCCAATCGTAAATGCCATGGCACGGGATTTAGCAGATTTTTCGGCAGGTGGATCAAATAACGTCATGGTTTTCTCCTGCCCCGCGAGCAGTGAAAATCAGTATAGCGTAAGCGCGTATTTCTTCGAGCAGGCTGACGGGGAAATATTAGCTGGCGGACGGAGAGCCTTGTATCAAGTCGGCTACCGGAGAGAACGAAGAGAGATTTCTCCGTTGCGGAGACCGACATCTTCGCAGGAGCGAAGGTCGAAGAAAATGCGTCGGTCTGCTTCGGTCCTGCCTGCGGCAGGCAGGCGAAATGACAAGTTTGCGGCGATGCGCTGGGGTCAAATGCGAAATTCGAGTCAGTAGTCGGTGGCAATCTTCGCTTCTTCCGGCAGCATTACCGGGATGTCATCGCGAATGGGATACACCCGCTTGCATGTCTGGCATTTAAGTCCCGAGCCATCGGGCAAGAGCTCTACCGAATCTTTGCACAAAGGGCATACCAAAATATCCAGCAAATCCTGTCGCACTGCCATGCCAAGCCTCCGTGCAGAACTTCGACGCGAATGCGACTTTATCAAAGTGGCGGCACGCGCGGCAAACCGCTGTAGAGTTATTTCCTGGATTTTTCGGGAATTTCAGTCCCGCTTATACCGAGCGGCGACGTGTTCCCTGGATTTTGCATACTTTGACGCAGGCGTTCCGTCATCGCTCGGGCTTGATCCGGCGTAAACAACAGTAAACCCTTATCAGCGCTGGCGAGTTCTTGATGGTACCAATGCGCGCGCATGATTCCGGAAGGCGAGTGTGAATTAGTTCCCAACAGGAGGTGCGCGATCTCATGGGCCATGACGTGGCCAAGCAATACGGCGGCGTTTTGTTCATTGCGACGGTGCTGTTCCGCTATCCGTGCGTAAAAAATATAGCTGTAGCAGCCGATTCCTTCTGGAGACAGATACGAAACCCCGAACGAGGATTCACTCAGGCCGGGGTCCGGGGCCACGATGCGCTGTTGAAAATAGGTCGGGAAAATAGCCTTCCGGCAAATTTCTGAGTCGGGCAAACCTGGGACCACAACCGGGCAATTGATCCACTTCACTTTCACCCCTGCCAGTTCAAAAACCCGCGTGGCGATGCTTTCTGCCTGCACTAACAGGTCATCGGGCGCCCCAGCATCGTTATAGACAGACACGTTGACGATATTTGCCGAAGAACCTGAGGGGCTAGCCGTCGCCGCAGATAGCGGCAATAGAACGAGAAACCCTAACCAAACGCACCACCTTCCCGTCTCTCTTAGCACCTTCGCCTCCCGGCCAAGCGAAATGTGGAATCGAGATGCGGGTACCTCAATGGTTGGCGGGCTACGAACCGCGCTTCTGTTGATGACGAGCTAAGTGGCTATGGAAGAGTCAGATACCAGCAGAGGTAACGCGGAAAAACCTGAAACATCGTAAGCCGGAAAACGTATTTAGTAACAGCTATTGAAATCGGGGAACCTCCTGTGCCGGGCACCATGGCTTCCAACATCATTCACTTCGGGATTTTCGAGGCAAATTTGGACACAGGAGAACTTCGGCGAAATGGTGTCAGGATCAAACTGCAAGACCAGCCATTTCTGCTCCTGGCGTTATTGCTGGCCAGGCCGGGCGAGATTGTGACGCGCGAGGAATTGCGATCTCAGTTATGGTCGGACGATACATTTGTAGATTTCGACCATGGTCTGAACGCGGCGATCAGGCGACTTAGAGATGCGCTGGGCGATAGCGCGGACAACCCAAGGTTCGTGGAGACTCTTTCGCGGCGCGGTTATCGTTTCGTTGCTCCGGTCCATTCACAAACTAATGAAGCGACGGAAAAGGATGTGCAAGAAAACGCTGCAGCCTCCTCAGTGGGCCTTTATTGGAGAATAGCGGTGGCGGCGGTAATCGTACTTCTGGCGGGAAGCGGCGCAGGGTGGATAGCGGCACGCCATTTTAACCGTGATATTAAATTCACAGAGCTGCGACTGACCGCAAATCCTTCCGACGATCCAGTATTCAACGCGGTGATCTCGCCGGATGGCAAATATTTGGCTTTTACAGACAGAAAAGGGTTTTATCTGAAAATTGTCGAAACCGGAGAAACACATTCCGTACCGTTGCCAGACGGTTTCATCGCGCGACCGGTGAGTTGGTTTCCGGACGGAAGTCACGTCCTCGCCAACAAATTACCAGGACCCGGCGAACAGTCCAATATATGGACGAGTTGGAAACCGCCAGGCGTCGAGGAACAGCCCAGCGTATGGACCATTTCTGTTTTCGGAGGAAATCCGCGCAAACTCATTGAGAACGCTGAGGCACGGTCCGTTTCACCAGATGGTTCTCAAATCGCGTTCGTCAGAGGCGAGAAAAATCAGGAAATCTGGACGGTATCTTCCGACGGGGAACAAGCGCGAAAAATAATAAGTGAACCGGGCGAGATGTTTGGGCCGGTAGTATGGTCGCCGGATAGCCGCCGTTTGGCTTTCGTGCGCTATGGGCCGGGTGCTCACGAGGGATATGTGTCTATTGTGGTATGCAACCCTGTCACTAAGCTGACCAATGTCATTCTCTCAGACCTGACGCTCGGTGATGCGTTGGCGTGGGCTGCGGATGGGCGTTTGATTTATTCTCTAGCGGATCCGCCACCCAACCAGAGTGGCTCGGATCTTTGGGCAGTGCGGCTGGATTCAGGTAGCCGCCGCCCGATTGGCGAAGCAACGCGCCTCACCAGCAGTCCCGATCGAAAGATGGGCTTAAGCGTCTCTGCGAACGGCAAGTCGCTGGTGTTTTTGAAATGGAGCGGAGCGCCGCACGTCTATCTGGCAGATATTGAGCCCCGCACCGGGCGACTTTCTTCTCCGCGCCGTTTGGGTCTTCCTGAAGGAAGGAATCTTCCCTACGCCTGGACTCCCGATAACAAATCAGTGCTTTTTACTTCGGACCGGGACGGACCTACGCACGTGTTCAAACAGGCGGTGGATCAACCCGCGCCGGATTTACTCGTTGGCGGAAAGGAATCGGTGACCCTCACGAGGTTAAATTCTGATGACTCAGAAATTCTTTACCTGGTGAGCCCCGAGAGCCACGACCATCCTGGTTTCGCCAAGATTATGCGCGCGCCTCTGTACGGGGGCGCTTCGAAATTGGTATTGCAGGATGAAGCCATTGGAAACTTTCAATGCGCGCATGCCCCGTCGTCGATTTGTGTGTTCAGCCAGTCCTTACCAACCACTCTTCGGTTCGTAATTTTTGATCCGGTGAATGGTGCGAAAACGGAACTGGCACGTATCGAGGGGCCCGCGGGATACAAATATAATTGGAGCCTTTCACCGGACGGTTCGACCATCGCCGCCGCGGTATGGCGAAGCAATCAAATTCAATTTCTCTCAACCACAAAGGGCCCGACAAAATCGCTCGCGGTTAAGGGTCAAGGAGGAATTCTGGCACTTGATTGGGCCGCCGATGGCCGGAGCATGTGGGCAAGTTCCTCAACGGCCACCGGAGCTGAAAGGCTCGTGAACATAGATCTGCACGGGGAGATGAGACCGATGCTGGAAGATGTGGATAGGGATATTGGATGGGCGATCCCTTCGCCAGACGGGCGTCACGTCGCACTATGGGAAGCAAGTGGAAGTGCAAACGCCTGGTCGCTTCAAGGATTTTGAAGAGCGGACGGTGACGAGGCTGTTACAGAATTACCCCACCAAAAGATACAGCAGCTTCTTTTTCTGGACTGTCGAACATATAGAATGCCCTGATGATCCAGGCGGTCGAAATTGTTTTTTTGACGATGCTGCTTTTTGTGGTGGCTTTCGCCGCACTGGCGCAAAAGCTGCAGACTCCGTATCCGATTGTGCTGGTGGTCGCCGGGCTGATACTGGGTTTTGTCCCCGGAATCCCGAGGATCCCTCTTAATCCCGACGTGATTTTTCTGTTGGTCTTACCGCCGCTGTTGTACTCCGCGGCGTGGCTTACCTCCTGGCGGGAATTCAAATACAACCTGGTGAGCATTCTTCTACTGGCATTCGGGCTGGTAGGTTTCACTGTGCTGGGCGTGACGTATACCGCGCATTGGCTGTTTTCGGGATTCGACCTGCGGCTTGGATTCGTGTTGGGAGCAGTCGTTGCGACAACGGACGCGATAGCCGCTACAGCGATATTCAAGAGAGTAGGGCTACCCAAAACGATCGTCGATATTCTCGAAGGCGAGAGTCTGACGAATGACGCGACCGGGTTGCTCGCGCTGGAATTCGCGGTGGCGATGGTTGTGAGCGGTCAAACACCTACGGTTTCGTTCGGGGTGCTACGGCTCGCTTATCTGATCGTTGTGGGGCTGGTCATTGGACTAGTTGTGGGATTGCTCGTCAAGTGGATTGAGTCGCACATTGATGATGCTCCCATCGAAATCGTGATCAGCATTTTGATTCCTTACTCGGTGTACCTGGCTGCGGAAGTGGTCCACGCGTCGGGAGTAATGGCGGTCGTGGCTTGTGGATTGTATTTGAGCCGGCAGAGTTCTCAGATGTTTTCCGCGAGCGTGCGGCTGCAAACCTGGGCGGTGTGGGATTCCATGACGTTCGCGATTAATGGTTTGGTGTTCGTGTTGATCGGGTTGCAGTTGCCGTATGTGCTGGCCGGGATTCGGGAATATGGCGTGGGTCAACTTGTGCTGTACGGAGTGTTATTCAGCGTTATCGTGATCGTGCTGCGGCTTTTGTGGATGTACCCCGGAGCGAATCTGGCTTACTTGGTGCGCTCCCGTTTTCTTCATCAGAAGAATCCGCGTCCGACTCCAAAACAAATTTTTGTTGTGGGCTGGACGGGCATGCGTGGAGTAGTCGCACTTGCGGCGGCAATTTCTTTGCCGGAAACGCTCGCGAATGGCAGAGAATTCCCGGAGCGGAATTTGATTATATTTCTGACCTTCAGCGTTATTTTTGTGACTCTCGTGCTGCAAGGACTCACCCTGCCTCCGCTGATCCGGATGCTAGGACTAGCAGTGGGGCATGGAAGTGATGCCGAAGAAGAAGAGGAAGCCCGGAGAATCATCACTAGCACGGCAATCGCGCATCTCGAAGAAGCTCGCGGACAAGACGTTTCGGAGTTTGACTCTGTGTATGACGAGATTTCGCGTCGTTATGCGCGGCGGCTTGCGAGTTTGACTAAAGAAGGCACTGAGGGTGATGCCATGAGCAATCGGGAGTTGGAACGCTATCGCACCATTCTGGGAGAACTCTTACCGCTGGAACGAAAGACCGCGATTAGGCTACGGAATGAAGGGCGTATCAATGACGAAGTCCTGCGCAAGATCGAGCATGAGTTGGATTTGAGTGAATCGCGATTGGCGTTGAGTTAAGTTGAGCGCAAGATCGTCAATCGGGGTCCTGGTGGGTAACGATGTGAACATCCACGGCGGGAGCGTCGCGCAAAAAACGGTGAATGGCTGATAAGTAGAAAAGTTTGCGTAAGCCCTTCACATCTGCGCGACCAAAGATCACTTGGGTGACGTGCTTCTCCCGCGCGAAGGCCGCCATGGTATCCGCGACGCTTTTACCTTTGATGCGCACGACTTTTGCGCCCAAGTCTCCCGCGAAGCGAATGTTGGCTTCCAAAGATTTGTGGCCGGGACCTTGATTTTCCGCGCCGGTGTCCACGTGGACGACGTAGAGTTCGGCATCCAAGCGCCTGGCCATGCGCGCGCCGCGTGCGATCAAGTACTGGCCGGAGGGGTTCGAACTGATGCAAACGGCCAGTCTTTCGCGTACCGGCCAGGTTTTTTCTATGTCCTTGGCAGCCATGTAGGATTCCAGGCTGCGATCGACGTGTTCGGCAACCTGGCGGAGGGCCAGTTCGCGCAAGGCAATCAAATTGCCACGGCGAAAAAAATTGTGCAGCGCCTGATGCACTTTGTGTTTGGAATAAACGTCCCCGCGTTCCATGCGTTGCTGAAGCGCTTCCGGGGTCAGGTCCACCATCACCGTTTCATTAGCCATTAAAGGGACCCAGTCGGGGACGGTTTCGCGCACGGTGACGCCAGTAATGCTGTGGACCGTGGGCGCGAGGCTTTCCATATGCTGAATGTTTAAAGTGGAAAGCACATCGATTTTGGCATTGAGAAGTTCCAAAAGATCTTCGTAGCGCTTGCGATGTTTGCTGCCGGGAATGTTGGTGTGGGCCAACTCATCAAGCAGAACGACAGCAGGGCGACGGGCGATGATGGCATCCACGTCCATCTCTTCGAACATGGTGCCTTTGTATTCGATGCTGCGGCGGGAAATTGTTTCGAGCTCCGGCACGAGTTCTTCAACCCCTTTGCGGCCGTGAGTTTCGATAAAGCCTATTACGACGTCTTCACCGCGGTTGTGGCGGCGGATTCCTTCGCTCAACATGCTGTAGGTTTTTCCGACGCCAGGCGCATAGCCGAGGAAAAGCTTGAAGATGCCCTTGGATTTCTCCGGGGCGCTAGCTTTCTCCAGCCAATCTTCAGGTGTTTTCGGCATCGGGCGTCTTAGACCGTCCAGGTATGAGCGGCTGAGCTAGAATACTGCGGTGTTCTCACGTCTTCCTATTCGCTTCCTGCACGCCGTTGTAGCGTTGGGCATTTTGGCCCTTATTACGTTTGTTTATCACGAGCTGTTGCGAGTGAATCAAACCACCGTAGCGCTTACTTTTGTCGTTGCGATTTTAGCAGTTTCGACCTTTTGGGGCTTCACGGTTTCCGCTTTCATGTCGTTGGCGGCGATGCTGGCGTTCAATTATTTTTTTCTTCCGCCGGTAGGAACATTTACCATTGCCGATCCGCAAAACTGGGCAGCGTTGTTTGCCTTTCTAGCAGCGTCGCTTATCGCTAGCCAACTCGCGGCGCGCGTGCGCAAGGAGGCGGACGAAGCGCAACGCCGCCGCAATGAACTGGAGAGGCTTTACACCTTCAGTCAAACATTGCTGGTGTCCGGGAATGTAATTACCTTGCTCAACGCGATTCCCAGTCACATCGTGGAAACATTTGAAGTGGGAGCGGCCGCACTGTACCTGGAAAACAAAAACAAATTTTATCACTCCGGAGGGGCGTCGCACTTCGCGGACGAAGAGCTAAAGCGAGCGACTGCCCGGGATGAGCCGTTGCGCGACCCAAGCCGAAGCTTGTCATTTGTTCCAGTACGCATGGGCACGCGCGCGATCGGGAGCCTGGGAATCTCGGGGCAAATGTTATCGCGGGAAACGCTGGACGCGCTGGGATCCATGATTGCCATCGCGTTTGAACGGGCACGCGCGGTGGAAGATCTGGGCAAAACAGAGGCCGCCAGAGAAGGCGAACGATTGAAATCGGCGTTGCTGGATTCGGTGACGCATGATTTTCGCACGCCACTAACTTCCATCAAGGCGTCGGTGACCAGCCTACTTTCCGGGCGCCATGTGGCGGATACGCAAAAACACGAATTACTGACGGTGATCGACGAAGAGTGCGATCGCTTGAACGGGCTGGTCGGTGATGCCGCCGAAATGGCGCAGTTGGATGCCGGCGAATTCGAATTGGATCTGGCACCGAACGTCATGAATGAGATAGTTTCGGCGGCGCTCTCGTATTGCAAAACTTTGTTGGGAGCGAGAACGATACGCATGGATGTTCCGGAGACGCTTCCGTCAGTGCGCGCCGACTTCAATCGCATACGGGACGTACTGGTGCGCTTAATCGAAAATGCGGACGCGTATTCGCCGAAGGACCAGCCGATTACCATTACCGCTGAAGCCAGTGGAAATGTGGTGCTTACCAGCGTCGCCGACCACGGGCCGGGAATCGAGGACATGGAACTGGGGCTGATTTTTGACAAATTTTATCGTGGAAAGGATCAGCGGTACCTTGTTCAGGGAACGGGGATGGGATTGCCGATCGCAAAAGCAATTATTCAAGCGCACGGCGGAACGATAAGCGTTGCCAGCCAGCGCGATCATGGCTCGGTTTTTTCTTTCACCCTGCCGATCGATTCGTCCGCGAGCAAGGCGCGATGAAGGCCGCGACGATTCTGGTGGTGGATGATGAACCGCAAATCCGCCGTGTATTGCGCACCACGCTTAGCGCGGAGGGCTACACCATCATCGAGGCGCGCGATGGCACGGAGGCGTTTGATAAGGTCCGCGATGCCAAGCCTGATCTGATTCTTTTGGATATGAATATGCCCGGATTGGACGGGCTGCAGACCTGCCGCGAGATTCGCAGCGATTCGGAAGTCCCCATCATCATGCTCACGGTGCGAAGCGCGGAGAAAGACAAGGTCCGGGCGCTCGACGCTGGGGCTGACGATTACGTGGTGAAGCCATTTGGTATTCAGGAATTGCTGGCTCGTGTTCGCGCGCTGTTGCGGCGCGCGGCGGAAGATCAGGATGCGGCTACGCTGGTGTCCAAGGAACTCAATTTTGATTTTGAAAAGCGCGATATTGTGGTGCGCGGGGTGCAAATTCATTTGACGCCAAAGGAATTCGCGGTGCTGAAGGAATTGGTGGTCGCGGACGGGCGGCCCATATCACATCGCAGGTTGTTGCAGTCCGTCTGGGGGCCTGAGTATGGCGAAGAGACGGAGTCGCTGCGCGTGGTGATCAACCAGCTTCGAAAAAAAATAGAACTCAATCCGGCCAAGCCAAAATATATTCACACCGAACCGTGGGTGGGTTACCGCTTCAACCGGCCTGCCGACGCGAGAAGATCAGGATCGAAAGTAGATTCGTGACAATCGCGGGTGGCGGAATTCAGTCTCACCATGATCCTTCCTTCCGGCCCCACCACCAAATGAGGCCAACGGTAGCAGTGGTTTGATCTTTGCTGAGAACATTCTGGACATCGGTTAGGAACGATGGCTTATTGGAGAAATCGCGCCGCCATTCGTAGCGCATCAGAAATCCGTCCGCTACGGCGTAGTCAAACGTCACGGTGTTTTCTTTCAGTGCTTGGGTGAGTCCGCTGAAAAGTCCGCCGCGGTCGGACAGATATTCGGCACGAGTGGCCAAGGCGATTTTGGAATTGAATTGATAGCGAAGATAGGTCGCGCCGCCAGCCACGTGAGCGGGCGCCGATGACTGGCCAGGGGCTTCGTTTTTCCACAAACGCTGAATAAAATAATCGCCCTCCAGCGCGAAACTTAGTTTTGGCGTGGCTTGCCAGGTTACGTAGCTGTCGAAAATGTGTGTTTTCCCATTGGGCGCAGGAGTGATGGCGACAAAGCTGAGCCCGGGTTGCACCGGAATCGGGCTTGTAGGCGGAACGACAGTGCGATCGGGATGTTCCTGTCCCAGATAATAATTCATGGTCCATGTAATATTTTTGGCGGGCTTAGCTGTGAAACCAAACAACTCATCTTTGAATCCGTTGGTGGCTTCGACTTGATTGGTGCCGTTTACTACCCAGTAGTTCAGCGTAAAACGATCGCTGATGGGAGCGCTCACGCGCAGACCCATGTGGTAAAACGGCAGAAAATCAAACCAGTAGGCGCGAGAATAATTTATTTGGTCTTTGGAGTAGTTGCCCTCGATACCGAGAGAGCTTCCCCATTTGCCGAAATCAACGTCAATGCCTTTACCGACGGGAATTATGTAGGTGCCGTACGCCTGGAAAATGTTGCGATAAATCTGGGGCCGGGGTTCGTTGGTGGGGTTCCCTTGTAGAGTGTCGGTGGCCTGACCGAATTGCAAATCGAGGCGCCCGCCCCACCGCCGGCCTGCTGCGGCATCGGGTGCATGCTCAAAGACAACGTCGGCTTGGTTTAGGCTGAACTCATTGCTGAGCACATCGTAGGCGCGAAGCAAATTTACTCGACCGACGGGATCGTTGAAATTGTAGGCATAGTAGCCATCGAGCGATACGTTGATGGTCGTCTCACGGAGAAAACTGAGCACCTTGCTGTCCTCGGGCTGCAAAACGGGCTGAAGGGTGTCCTGTTTTGAAGCCGGCTGGTTTACTGGCGCAGGTTGTACGGTCGCAGTCGCGGGAGGGGTCGCATCGGTGGCAACCACACGGAGCTGCATGCGAGAAACGATAGCCTTCAACTCAGATACTTCGGCTTCGAGCCTGCTGATGCGCGCCTGCATTTCTTGCGGACTCTCGAGCGTCATCGGAGTCTGGCCAGTCGAGGGAGATTGTCCGCGCGCGAAAGGACTGCATGCAAAAGCTGCGACGAGGACCGCGCATTTTGCGAGCGGGCGACTGTTGCAGAATCTCTTGCAGACGGTGGTGCATTTTTCCCATTCGCCAAAAATTGTTTTCATTGCGCGGTTCATAGCTTCACCCTTCGAGACCTGAGTCTTGGACACTCGATTCTCCACGATATACAGAACTGCTAAAAGGGTAGAAGATTTACCAGCGAATTCTGCAATCACGCGAATGAATTTTTCTGGAATAGTGCGCTGGCATCTCTCGGCAAAAAAAAAACAACCAAAAGTCTAAGGATTAAATGATGTCTTTTTTACGATTGCGAGAGTGCGATTAGTCCGGGAAGCTGAGCCGCTTTTGTAGAGCAATGAAGCGAGGATTAGAGCGCAGTGGGTCAAGCTCCGGCTCAACCTTGAGAAAGACCAGGCCGTTCGAGTGATCCGCGAAAGCCTTTTCCATCCAATCCATGGCCGTTTCAGTTTTGCCTAATGCGATATACACGACGGCGACGTAAAACGGGGAAACATACTGCTTCCTGGATTGCGCCATCAATTGTTGGAGTAAGCGCTGCGCTTCCTCCTGATTGCCGGAGAGCGCGTCAGCATGCGCCAAGGCGGAGATCATCAATGGACTGTTGTGGGAAAGTTCAACAGCCTTTTGCAGTTCGGCGCGGGCGAGATTGAATTCGCGCTTTTGTTCGTAGGCCTGGCCAAGAATGAAATGCGCCCATTCGTAGGAGGGGTCCAGTTCCAGAGTGTCGCGAAGTTGCGCGATGGAGTGGTCGTACTGACGCGCCAGATATAAACGCCAGCCCAAACTTGAATTAATGCTTATGGAAAGTGGATCGAGTTCACGAGCCTTCTTTATTTGCTCGAGGCTCTCGTCAAAGCGTCCCATGGCAATGGAATAGAGCGAATATCGCTGGTAGGCGGTTGCGTATCTGGGGTCCATCTGAATGGCGCGTTGGAAACCTTGCGATGCGCCGGCCCAATCCCAGTCATAGTTGAATTTCGCGGTGGCGAGAGAAGTTTCTGCCTCGGCGAGTGTCGGATCGATTTCCAGCGCGCGAATCGCGGCGGCTTTAGCTTTGGGCGCAGCCTCGGCAGCCGGCAGACTTCCGTAGATGGTCGCGCCGATAATTCCGTAACAATCCGCCAGTCCCGCATAGGCCAACGCATACTGCGGGTCTCTGCGGGTGGCGTCTTCAAAGTATCCGATGGCTTTGGTGAATCCCTCACCGGATCTTCTGTTCCAGTAATAGCGGCCCTTCAGATAGTCTTCGTAAGCATCGGGGCTGACGGAAGGATTTTTTGCGAGACGCTGTTTGTCTTCGGGACTGAGGTTGATACGAATCTGGTCGACGATGGCGGAAGAAACGCGATTTTGCAGGGCGAGCACGTCGCCAATCTGGCTTTCATAGGTATCGGCCCAGAGATGATGATCGGTGGAGACTTGAACGAGCTCGGCGGTGATACGCACGCGGTCTCCGGCTTTTAACACCGTGCCCTCAACGACGGCATCGACTTTCAGGTCTCTGGCAATTTCAGAAAGCGGCTTGTGCGTGCCCTTATACGCCATAGCGGTTGACCGTGAAATAACTCGCAGCGAGCGAATTTTGGCGAGATTGGCGGTCAGCTCGTCGGTCATTCCAGCGGCAAAATAATCCTGTTCAGTGTCGCCAGATAAATTCTCGAGCGGTAAGACCACCAGCGACATGTTATGCGCGGGATTGATTTTTCCGGACTCCCAGCCTCCCACGAAATGAACGGCCAATCCGGAAAGGACCGCAAAAGACAGTACTGCCGCCGACAGCAGCGCAATCCGTGGCAGGGTCAGCCAGCTTTTGCTATTCGAACGATTGAGCAAGTCATGGTGATCAGCGGATATCGGCGCAGGAGCATCGGGAGTACTTAAAACGGAGGCAGGCGTCCCTTGTGGGTCTCCGCCGGGAATTATCTTTGGCGTCGCGTGGATTTCCTCCACGGGCGCAATAAAGCGGTAGCCGCGCCGGGGCAATGTCTCGATGAAGCGCGGATTTTCGGGAGAGTCGCCGAGCACTTCGCGCAAACGCATCACGGCATTGTTCAATCCGTGATCGAAGTCCACAAAGGTATCGCCGGGCCACAGACGTTCGCGAAGTTCATCACGGGTAATTACTTCACCAGGTTGTTCCAGGAGTATGGTGAGGATCTGAAACGGCTGCTCCGCCAGTTTCAGGCGTAGACCGTGCTTGCGCAACTCGAACGCCTTGAGATCGATCTCAAACACGCCGCAACGAACTATCTTGGAAGCATGGGAGGTGTGCTGCATTTTCGGCCCAGAGCCGCGTCGGGAGTATAGCTCCGGGAAGCGCAAGGGGTCAAAAAAGCTCGTTACTCGGTGTGCTAAATCCCGAGTTTTCAATGGCAAGGCCGGAGATGCAGAAAGGGCTTCGATAGGACGCATTACGGATTGTGTTAATTCGCGGAAGTACGCAGAGTGTCGCCACTAAATCGCCGCCGCTCGAAAGCGATTGGACACTCGCGCACTACGCACTAACGGACCGGGTAGCTCTAACGGTCACGGTTAATGGTGCGCGAACGGGGAGGGAACATGTCTCTGTCATCAAAAATACCGGTACGACTGCACTTGCTGCTGGCACTTCTTCTGATCGCGAGTTTTCAGATGGCTTGGGTATCACCCGCCAAAGCGCAGGTCGCCGGCGCCACGCTATCTGGGTTGGTAACCGACGATCAGGGCGGTCCGGTGGCGAACGCTACGATAAGTGTCAAGAACGCGGGTACCGGCGTAGTTCGAGATGTGACCTCCAACGCGGACGGGATTTATTCGGCGCCCAACCTACTGCCGGGCGAATACGAAGTCACTGTGACCGCGACAGGGTTTCAGACTTTGACGGAGAAAGGCATCACGCTCACTGTCGGCGGGCAACAGTCTTTGAATTTGGTCATGAAGGTCGGCGCACTCAGCCAAACGGTGGAAGTGAATGCCGCGATTCCCGATATTCAAACGACCTCGTCGACGCTGAGCTCCACAGTGGATTCGACGACGATGCGCGAACTGCCTCTGAACGGGCGCGATTGGACTTCGCTGGCGACGTTGGAGCCGGGAGTGTCGAGTATTCCGAACCAGGTGGGTACAGGATTCAGCGCCAACAAAGGAAACCGTGGATTCGGAAATCAGCTGAGCAACGACGGGCATCGCGCGAACGAAAATACTTACCGGGTGAACGGGATCAGCATCAATGATTATTCGAATGGCTCGCCGGGCGGCGCTTCGGGATTGAATCTGGGTGTTGACGGCATCCAGGAATTTTCGGTGTTGACCAGCAACTACACGGCGGAGTACGGGCGAACTTCCGGAGCGGTCATCAACGCCATAACGAAAAGCGGAGTGAATGATTTCCACGGCACGGCTTTTCTGTTCGATCGCGACAAAGTGTTTGACGCGAAAAACTATTTTGACCCCGCTGGCCCAATTTCACCGTTCCGTCGCGTGCAGTTCGGAGCTTCGGGCGGGACCGCGATTATAAAAGACAAACTTTTTGTTTACGGAACGTACGAAGGGGTGCGACAAAACAAACCTGGCTCGCAAGCCATCCACGTGCCCACGGAGGCCGAGCGAGCCCTGGCGGTTCCCTCCATTGCTCCGTACCTGGCGCTGTGGCCGGTTGCTCCGTCCGGGACACCCGTCGACGCCAATGGAGTTACTCAGACGTTTAACGTGGCGCTACCTACCATTTCGAATGAGAACTACTACACTTTGCGCGTAGATCAGAAGTTCTCCGACAAGAATTCCCTGTCAGTGAGTTACTTCTTTGACTCCGGCCCGCAAACACAGCCTGATCCATTGCTGAATGCTATTCATGAGGTTTTTTCACGTCGCCAAATGGCCAGCGTCGAGGACACCTACGTTTTCAGTCCGGCTCTGGTGAATACCGTCCGTGTGGGCCTGAGCCGCGTCAGGGGTGACATCAACAGTCCGGTGTCCGGCGACAAGGTGGCGACCGACACCGCGCTGGCGGTGGCGCCCGGAGCGATCGGGCCGCCGCAAATCGGCGTGCCGGGGGTGCTGACGACCGCTATCGGGTTGGGGGGACTGAACCGCTTTTTGCATCGCTGGACTTCGGCGCAAGCCTACGATGACGCTTTTCTTACACGCGGCACACATTCCATTAAAATCGGATTTGCATTCGAACGAATGCTGTACAACATCACCGAACAATTGAGTCCGAACGGAAGAAAAAACAATTACGCAACGCTCTCCGACTTCCTGAATAACACTCCGGATACCCTCAACGCTTTGGCGCCCGGCGGTTCCAACGAAGTAGCTATTCGCGAGAGTCTCTTCGCCGGATATATTCACGACGATTGGCGTTTTCGTCCCAACCTGACAATTAATCTGGGGCTGCGTTATGAATTCACAACTTTGCCTCGAGACGCTAACAACCGGATTCAGGAAATTACGACATTGGTTAATTGCGCCACGCCCGGCGTGGCTCCCAGCCCCAGCAGTCCGTGTGGACCGCAGCATGTAGACACCTTCATCAGGAACAACCCCACGACTAAAAACTTTGAGCCGCGAGTTGGATTCTCCTGGGATCCGTTTAAGGATGGAAAAACGGCGGTGCGCGGCGGATTCGGCATTTTCGATGTGTTGCCATTGCCGTATGAGTTCGGTCTGAATACCGCGGCAACTGCGCCATTCCAGATCATCGGGCTCGACAAAGCCAACACGCTGGGGAGCGGAATCGATCCCAACATCAGCTTCAATCCGAATAGCATCAGAAATCGTTATGTGGATCAGAATCCGCATCGCGCTGATGTGCTGAATTGGAATTTCAACATCCAGCGGCAGCTGAGTTCGATGTGGACACTGACGGCAGGATATGTGGGTTCGCGGTCCGTGCATCTTTCGGTGGCCGCTGATGATATCAACCTGGTTCCTCCAGTACAGACGTCGGCGGGAATTCTCATACCTTCCAACACCTATCAGCTGGATCCGAATTGGGGAGGTGCAAACGGCGGTGTGGTGCCCGGACCGCCTGGCGGTTCAGGGATTCGGCCGGTGCTCTTTGACGGTGAGTCAAGTTATAACGGTTTCCAGGCGCAACTGCGACGGGAAATGTCACATGGCTTGCAGGGTCAGGTGTCTTACACGCTCGGGAAATGCCGGGACACAAGCTCCGCTCCGGTGACTGGAGATACTTATGTAAATTCGGTGGCCGTGCCGTTGTTGCTGAGCAAGGCGTATAGAGTTGGCGCGTGCGATTTCGACGTGCGCAACACGCTGGTGGGAACGGTGATCTGGGATGTCCCAGGTCCCAAGAGCGGCTTGGTGTCCTACGCGCTTGGCGGATGGGAAATGGGGACTATTGTGACCGCGACGAGCGGGTCTCCATACACGGTGACGGTGGGCGGAGGCGGCGACCCTCTCGCTACCGGCTTCAATGGTGACTTTTCCATGGACTTTGCGAACCTGATTTCGGGTTGCAATGCCACCCCAGGAGTTAGGACTGACCCAGTGACCGGGCACTTACTCGCTTTCAATCCGAATTGTTTTGCACCGGCACCGGCGGTGGCCGGTGGAGTTTTGGTTGGCAACTCGGGTCGTAACCGCTTCTACGGACCGGGATTGACCACCGTGGATTTCTCATTGTTCAAGAACTTTTCCTTCCGGGAAAGATTCAAGGCGCAATTCCGAGGGGAGTTCTTCAACATTCTGAATCACCCCAACTTCGCGGCTCCAAACTTTTTGAACGACGCTAACAATTCCATCGGTGCCGGCAACGCCGGAGTCATCGGTTCCACGTCCACGTCGTCGCGTCAGATTCAATTGGGGCTCAAACTGGTCTGGTAACGCGCGCCCACTTCGCTGAGCAAGGTTGAGTAGTGGCGTTTACCTTGCCTCAGTGTTTGTCCCCCGCGAGCGGTAGTAGAAACAAAACCGCGTCAGCTGTGTTCGACTCGAATTAGCGACTATTCCAGATAGCAGGGTTAGGGTTTGTCCGAGATCATGAACTCACCGATTCATTCCAGCAGCCGTAAATCCAAAGTTTGGTCGGTGGTGCGCGTCTCCAGCGGAAATTTTCTGGAGATGTACGACTTCATGGTGTTTGGTTACTATGCCGCCGCCATAGGCAATGCGTTTTTTCCGAGCGGTAGTCCTTACGGTTCGTTGATGCTGTCGTTGATGACTTTTGGGGCCGGATTTTTGATGCGTCCGTTGGGAGCTTTGGTGCTGGGTGCGTACACGGATCGCAATGGCCGCCGCGCTGGCTTGTTGTTGACGTTAGGGATGATGTCGATCGGAATTTTCTCGATCGCCTTCATGCCCAGCTACGCGACGATTGGCTTGCTCGCCCCGCTACTCGTTTTGACTGGACGCCTTCTTCAAGGATTTTCCGCCGGCATGGAACTCGGCGGCGTTTCGGTATATCTGTCGGAGATCGCTACGCCCGGTCACAAGGGATTCTATGTAAGCTGGCAGTCCGGCAGCCAACAAGTGGCGGTAATGATTGCCGCTTCGGTGGGAGTGATACTTAATTCATTTCTTTCTACCGAAAAGATGCAGCGCTGGGGATGGCGGGTTCCTTTGTTGCTGGGCTGCTTGATCATTCCATTTCTTTTCAGGCTAAGGAAGTCTTTGGCGGAAACGGACGAGTTTTTGGCTCGCAAACATAGACCAAACACGGCGGAGATTTTTCGTTCACTGAGAAACAATTGGGTCATCGTGCTGGTGGGCACGTTCCTGGTGACCATGACCACCGTGTCGTTTTACATGATTACCGCGTACACGCCGACGTTTGGAAATTCCGTGCTGCATCTGGCGAGCATTGACAGCCTGATCGTGACTCTTTGCGTGGGCGCTTCGAATCTTTTTTGGTTGCCAATCATGGGGGCGTTGTCTGACCGGATCGGACGGCGGCCGTTGTTGTTTGGCTGTACGCTGCTGATGCTGATCACCGCTTATCCGGCAATGCTTTGGCTGATCAGAGAGCCGTCGTTCGCCAGGTTGTTGGGCGTGGAACTGTGGTTGTCCTTTATTTATGGCAGCTATAACGGAGCCATGGTAGTGACGCTCACAGAAATTATGCCGGTGGATGTAAGAACGTCGGGATTTGCGTTGGCTTACAGCCTGGCTACGGCGATTTTTGGGGGATTCACGCCGGCACTCAGTACCTATCTAATCCATATTTCAGGGAATCGAGCGATTCCAGGCTTGTGGTTGTCTTTCGCGGCGGCGTGCGGCTTGGTGGCTACTTTTTTTGCCAAGCCTCAGCGCGAGCCGGTTGAAGCGCAACCAGTTCTGGCGCTCCAATCGTGATTCCGCAGCTATTTAGAACTAGATTCTCGAGTGCGGGTTCGAATTCGATAAACTAGATAGACGACTACCGCAATATTGATGATGAGCACCAGAATTTTCGAAGCAGTGGGATGGCGATATAGTTCGTAAATTTCCACTGGCACGAGCGAGCTCGTGATGATTATGGTGAACCACTCGGCCCAACGTTTCATGAGCCAGAGTCCGATTCCTTCGGTGAGAAACAAGCCCGCGTAGATAAAGCTGACGATACCGAGGCCCTTTACTTTAGCGTGACTCAAGTTAGAGGCCTTCTCAATCCCTCTTTCCACCCAGCGGTTGCCGGGATCAACGCCGCTGATAACGATCCAATGTTCCAATGTGTTAAACACGTCTCGATGAAGGAGTTTCAGTGCGCCCACACCGATGGCGATAAGAGCCATTGCCTTTAGCAGTTTAAATATTGCGATTAAACGGAGAATACTACCGTCAGAGGATTTCATGTGGCCGTTTATTGTATCGCCAATCGGAGAAAGTCCCATCGCCGCAACGCAGCTCGTGTTGTCTTCGGATTCGAGAGGCGGAATCGTTACTTCTGGTAATTGAATATGTGATTCGCGGATTCATTTATTTCTTGCGATGGAGGATCAACTCATTGGCCACCGCGTGGAAGAAGCGGCCGCCATAAAGCGCGATGATGAGGAAAGTGCCGAATAAAACTATGGCGTCAATGCTGGCCCGGCCTTCGCGTGCCCAGTAAACGTCCTCGAGATTCAGCCACAGTGCGAATTCATCGAGTGTGAGTGCGGCGCCCGCGCCGTAGAGAAAGGACATCAAGCGGCTAGCAACGAGGGATGAGTTTTCTCCACCAGCGCCGATACCCTGCAACCATCCAAAACCCACGCCCAGCAGAATCAAGATGCCCCACACCAAATGGTGGATGTGTCTGCCGCGGATGTAGATGTCGTGAAAAGGGCCAATTTTATGAAAATTGGCGTAGGCGAGGGTCCGGGCGACGGCAAAGACGACGAAAAATCCGATCGCCGCCAGAAACAACCGGCGCTTAGGCCGATCGGGAATGTGTTCACGAAATAACTCAGCGACGCGCGGATGGCGCAGCAGGAGAAGCATGATGCCGGCTGCAATGGGCACGATGAGAAGTAGAAGCCAAGTCTTCAGAGACATTTTTTACCTGAATCACTGATCGAACCTTTTGCAAGGATTTGTACACGAGCCAAGGGGGTTGAAGCGACCCTGAGTACTGCAAAACACTCGGAGCATTCTAAGTCGACGAAGCGCTGAGTTGTGTCATTCATTAGAGTGCGAAAGTTACAGGTGCCTCGCTATTTTAGAGGCGAAATTAGAATCTTACGCATGTCATAAAAGCTATACGTGAAATACCTTAGACAAAATTAGGGAGATTCCGGCGTTGAACATCCGGTGTGCGCGGGTCATACTTTTGTTCGCGTCGACACATCAAGTGAAGTGAAATTATTCCCTAGGAGGAAATGATGAAAGCCGGATACCGATACATCAGTTTTCTTTTCCTGACTGCTGCGTTGAGCGCACCCGCAGCGATAGTCACGAGAGCGGCATCGCAGGATGAACACCGGGATGAACACCATGATCAAAAACGCGTATACGATCGCGTTCACAAGGATTATCACAATTGGGATGGCGACGAGGACCGCTACTACCATCAATATTTCACCGAGAACCATAGAGAGTATCGCGATTACTCAAAGCTGAACCGCAAAGATCAAGACGCTTATTGGACTTGGCGTCATGAACATGGGGACGACCGGCACTAAATCTTTCGTTGCCGGGAAAATACATGGTTGAAACGCGCGGGCAGCCTTAAGGGGCTGCCCGTGGTGTTTTGAGAGATGGGATCGCGCGTTTCTCCGAAGAGATATTGGTTAGAACGGCGTTTGAGATTGGTGTTCAGGGCTGCCAATTTTTTGTGATTCGCATGTTTAGTCGCTGGCGGGTAATGTAGATGTAGTCCGGGAGGGCCGGAGATTCATTGAAGGGCGAATTCCGCATTTTGTTTCTGTACGAAGTCGCCGAGGCAATTCGGCTGGACTTACTCAGGCCCTTGCTTGAGCCAGGCGGTGTGCAGCCTACCATTGGTTTGACTCCTCCGATTCCACACTATTTGCACTTTGAGAGATCGCCGGTTGTCGAGGCCATCCATCCGATGGTTTTGAAGGCTGGTGAACGCATCGAGGGAAAGACCAATTATTACGACTACGGAGTGGTTAGCATTGAGCTGGAGTTACCGTTCGAATGCGATGAATGGGGTGCTCTGGTTCAGCAATCCAGTCAATGGATCGGCACGACGGAACTCGAAAGCCGGGCCACAGAATTACTTCGCGCGTCGTTAAAACACGCCACCTCTGCGCTCGTCAAACCCTACGATACCTGGCTGAAAGAGGACTATTACGTTGTACAACTCCGGGAAATACGGGGAGTCGACGGCCACAACCTGGCCTCCGAAGAATTGCTGGCATCGCACGGTCCGGAAATAGCTCAGTTGGTTCGAGGGGAATCGGCATTGTTATCCGATGCGGAGCGGCAGGAAGTCTTGCAATCAAGCATTTCGTATTCCCACACGGATTTGTTGGTGGTGGGTTGGGGCGGGGCGCTAGTTTACGGCAGCTCGGAAGTAGCGGCGACAACCATACAGCTGCTGGAATATGCCAATACCCAGCTGCTGGAATTTCGTTATTACGACACCCTGCTTACGACGCTTCTCGACGGAGTGTATCGTTCACTGGAGCGCCAAGGCGGCCTACTTACAGCGTGGAGGCTGTCGCGTGAAGCGGCCCGGCTGAATACCATCCGCCTGGATGTTATGGAGTTGACGGAGAAGGTTGATAACGCGGTTAAGTTTTTGAGCGATATGTTCTATGCGCGGCTATACAATTTGATTGCCGCCAAGGTCGGCGTGCCCGATTATCGCGAACTCGTGGATCAAAAACTGCGCACCGCCGGTGAGTTATACAGATTTATGGTGGACCAGTTCAATCAAACCCGCAGCTTCGTTCTGGAGTTGGCAGTGGTGATCATCCTAATTGTTGACCTCGCCTTCCTGTTTCGTGGCAAATAGCCCACCCCAGGTAAGCTAAAAGAATTAGCCTACGGGAACGCCGCACCCAATATTAGGCCCGGGTGTATCCAAAGACGGGTTACTATTCGTCAATAAATAAGGACTCTCTGCCCCGGTCCCGACTACTGTGAGATGAGGAATCACTTTGCCTGCTGATCAAAATGAGCATCCAGCTAACGGCCCCGAACACTATTTACCGCCGCCGGCGGACGCGCCGCCGAAGCGACGAAGCGGAGCGGTGCGCGTCATCATGTGGGTCGTGATCCTGCTGGTTTTCGCGGCGGGTTTCTGGGTGGTATTGCATCAACAGGCGCAAACAACGGCAAAAGCACCGAGAGGTGGAGGCGGGCCGGTTACGGTGACGACGGTAACCGCGCAAAAGGGGGACATCGGCTCATATCTGGATGCCATCGGCACTGTCACACCGGTTTACACCTCATCGATCACCAGCCAGGTGAATGGAATTGTTACGGCAGTGCACTACAAAGAGGGTCAGATCGTGCATAAAGGCGATCCCCTGATTGACATTGATTCCCGCCCTTACCGGGCCACCCTGATGCAGGCACAAGGCACGCTGGAGCGGGACGAAAATGTTTTGGGGATGGCCAAGATGGATCTGCAGCGTTACCACGAAGCGTGGGATCGCAGAGCCATACCAAAGCAACAGCTGGACGATCAGGAAAAAATCGTGCTGCAAAATCAGGGTACGGTGAGGCTTGATGAGGGCACGGTGCAGTTCGATCAGGTGCAGGTGGACTATTGCCATATCGTGGCGCCCATCACCGGCAAAGTTGGTTTGCGGCTGGTCGATCCAGGAAACGTGGTGCAGTCGTCGGGAACGACCACCCTGGTGGTGATCACACAGATGTCGCCCATCACCGTGATTTTCACTATTCCGGAAGACAGCCTTGGACCAGTACAGGAGCGCCTGCGCAATAAAGCGGTGCTAACGGTGGATGCCTTTGACCGCGGCGGGCAACAGAAGATAGCTACAGGAAAGCTGCTAACGCTGGACAACCAGATCGACACGACGACCGGTACGGTGAAAGCGCGCGCTTCCTTCGAGAACAAAGATACCGCGCTCTTTCCAAACCAATTTGTAAATGTGCGGCTGCTGGTAACTACACTGCACGATGCCACCTTAATTCCCGGCTCAGCAATCCAACACAATGGGCAGACTGCCTTTGTCTATGTTCTGCAGGACAACACCGCACATATGCGCACGATTAAACCGGGTGTCACCGACGGCGGGACTACACAAGTCACCGGTCTGTCGCCGGGGGACGTGCTGGCGAACAGCAGCTTTGATAAGTTGCAGGACAACTCTAAAGTTGTCACCGCCGGCAATCCAGCCGCTCCTGGGAATGCTCCCGGTGGTTCTACGCCACGAGGGAATGGTTCTGGCGGGAGAAACCCTGGTGCTCCGGGAAACGCCGCTACGCCCGGGAATGCCGCCACTCCTGGGAAACCCTCCACCCAGGGAAACACTAACAGCCAGGGGAGCGCTCCCCATTGAGTCCGTCACGCCCGTTTATTTTGAGGCCGGTTGCGACGGCGCTGCTGATGGCCGCCATATTATTGGTGGGCATTGTGAGTTACACGCAGCTGCCGGTTTCCGCGCTGCCGGAAGTCGACTATCCCACTATCCAAGTGCTCACTTTTTATCCGGGCGCGAGTCCTGATGTGGTGGCCACGACGGTGACTGCACCGTTAGAGCGGCAGTTTGGCCAGCTCCAGGGACTTAGCCAGATGACGTCCAGCAGCTCGGGCGGCACCTCCGTCATCGTGTTGCAATTCACGTTGAGTCTGAATATTGACGTGGCGGAAGAAGAAGTGCAGTCGGCGATCAATGCGTCGCAAAACTTTCTGCCCGCGAATCTTCCTTCGCCGCCGATTTATAGCAAGACTAATCCAGCGGACGCTCCGGTGCTGACCTTGGCGGCCACCTCGAGCAGCATTCCGCTTTCACAGGTGGAGGACCTGATAGACACCAGGCTGGCTCCCAAGATTTCGCAATTGAGCGGCGTTGGACTGGTCACCATCAGCGGGGGTCAAAAGCCCGCAGTGCGAATTCAAGCGAATCCGGCGGCGCTTTCTTCCTATGGAATAAATATGGAGGACTTGCGTACAGCGGTTACGCAATCCAGCGTCAATGCCGCGAAAGGGAATTTTGATGGCCCGCGCCAGGATTACCAGATCGATGCTAACGATCAATTGGTGACCAGTAAGGATTACCGGAAGGTGGTGGTCGCGTACCGCAATGGAGCGCCGGTGATGCTGACCGACGTAGCCAATATCGTGGACGGAGTGGAAAACACCAATCAGGCTGCGTGGATGAACAAGACGCCGGCGGTCATTATCAATGTACAGCGGCAGCCGGGTGGAAACACCATCAGTGTGGTGAAGCGCATAAAAGCATTGCTGCCGCAACTGGAAGCGAATCTTCCCAAAGGGATCGATATCACGATACTCACGGACCTGACTACGCCGATTCAGGCCTCGGTATCGGACGTAGAGTTTGAATTGATGCTGACGATCGCGCTGGTGGTCATGGTGATCTTTTTATTTTTGCGGAATTTGTACGCCACGATCATTCCCAGCGTGGCGGTGCCGCTGTCACTGGTGGGCACGTTCGCGGCGATGTACGCGCTGGGCTACAGCCTGGATAACTTGTCGCTGATGGCGCTGACGATTTCGACCGGATTCGTTGTGGATGACGCCATCGTCATGGTCGAAAATATTTCGCGATATATCGAGGCCGGCGAACCGCCCATGCAGGCGGCGCTCAAAGGGGCCGAGCAGATTGGCTTCACGATTTTATCTCTGACAGTTTCACTGATCGCGGTATTGATTCCGCTGCTTTTCATGGGAGATGTCGTCGGCCGATTGTTCCGGGAATTCGCGGTGACTCTGGCAGTGACCATCGTAGTGTCGGCGGTGGTTTCTTTGACCCTCACGCCGATGATGGCTTCACGCATCCTGAAGCACAACCCCAAGGAAAAGCAGGGCTGGTTTTATCGGAAGTCGGAGCACATGTTCGAAAGCATGATCGCCTTTTACGGGCGCACCTTGAAGTTCGTTCTAGGACACCAAACCGTTACGTTGCTGGTGGCGCTGGGAACACTGGTACTCACCGTCTTTCTTTATATCGTAATTCCCAAAGGATTTTTTCCGGTGCAGGATACCGGAATCATTCAGGGAATTTCGCAGGCGCCGCCGACGATTGGGCCTAAAGCCATGGCGCAAAAGCAGCAGGAACTCGCCGACGTCATTCTTGCCGATCCGGCAGTCGAAAGCCTGTCGTCGTTCATCGGCGCAGATGGCACCAACACCACGACAAACAGTGGAAGGTTATCCATCAACCTGAAGCCGCTGAACCAGCGGGATCTGAACGCCTCGGATGTGATCCGGCGTCTGCAGACCAAGCTCGCTGATGTGCAAGGTATTCAGCTGTTCATGCAGCCGGTGCAAAACATTACTGTCGACGACCGCGTCAGCCGCACGCAATATCAATACACGCTAGAGGATCCCGACCCAAATGAACTGAATGATTGGACAAATCAGTTCGTAGCAAAGCTGAAAAATTTGAAGGAGTTGGAAGATGTGGCTACCGACCAGCAGCCTGGGGGGCTCGCGGTCCAGCTGGTGATCGATCGAGCAACAGCTTCGCGGCTGGGAATCGCACCGACGACTATCGACAATACGCTGTACGATGCGTTCGGACAGCGGCAGATCAACACCATGTACACGCAGTTGAACCAGTACCACGTCATCCTGGAATCCGAGCCGCAGTTTCAAAACGATCCGGACAAATTGAACAAATTGTATATTCAGGCTAACGCCGCCGCAGGCACAACGGGAGCAGCGGCTAGTTCCAGTGGAAACGGGTCCACGTCGGCCGGTTCGAATGCGCTGACTACCAGCACACTCTACAATCCGACGGCCAGTGCATTAACTCCGCCGGTGAACGCGCTCACCGCGGGCACGTCGAGCAGCACATCAAACAAAATTACTAATACTGCGGCAGTAACGAGCTCGACAAAAAGTAACGCCGTGCCGCTCGGGGCATTTTCGCATTTTGAGTTGAAGACCGAACAGCTCTCTATCAACCACCAAGGACAGTTTCCGGCGATCACCGTTTCTTTTAATCTTGCGCCCAACGCGGCGCTCGGCGGAGCCATTTCGTCGATCACAAAAGTCCAGCAAGACATGCACATGCCGGCCAGCTTGCAGGCCGATTTTCAGGGAACTGCAGCGTCGTTTCGAAATTCTCTCTCGAACATGCCATTGCTGATTCTGGCCGCGCTCGTGACGGTGTACATCGTGCTTGGAGTGTTGTACGAAAGCTTCATCCACCCCATAACGATTCTTTCCACGCTGCCTTCCGCCGGGGTCGGCGCTTTTCTTGCGCTGATTATTTTTCACCAGGACCTTAGCGTGGTGGCCATCATCGGACTGGTGTTGCTGATCGGCATCGTCAAGAAAAACGGAATCATGATGGTTGACTTCGCGCTGGATGCGGAGCGCAACCACGGGAAAAATTCTACCGACGCCATTTACGAGGCCAGCCTGCTGCGCTTTCGGCCGATCATGATGACCACCATGGCCGCGCTCCTCGGGGGCCTTCCGCTGGCGTTTGGTACAGGCATTGGTTCGGAATTGCGGAGGCCGCTGGGAATCGCCATGGTTGGCGGCTTGCTGGTGAGCCAGGTGCTCACGCTGTACACCACGCCGGTGATTTACATCTTCTTCGATCGCATCGCTCAGCGCTTTTCGCGTAAGTCTCCGGCGTGGGGTCCGGGCACCCAGCCACAGACCGCAGGACATTCATGAACGTCTCCGCTCCATTTATTTACCGGCCGGTCGCGACAACGCTGCTGACCATTGCTATCGCCATTGCCGGAGCGATTGCTTTCAACGTGCTGCCGGTTTCTCCGTTGCCGCAGGTGGACTTTCCCACCATCTCGGTGAACTCCAGTTTGCCGGGAGCCAGCGCGGAGATTATGGCCTCTTCAGTCGCCACTCCCCTGGAGCGGCAGTTCGGTCACATCTCCGGCGTAACGGAAATGACTTCCACGAGCAGCTTGGGAACAACGGGCATCACTATTCAATTCGACCTGAGCCGCAATATTGATGGAGCGGCAAGAGACGTCGAAGCAGCCATCAATTCCGCGCGGACTTATCTGCCTGCAAATCTTCCCGCCAACCCAACCTATCGTAAGGTCAACCCCGCGGATGCGCCGATCATGATTGTCGGACTGACTTCAGATAAATATGGTCCCGACAAGCTGTATGACGAAGCGTCAACGGTGATTCAACAAAAACTTTCGCAAATCCAGGGTGTAGGTCAGGTAAACGTGGGCGGCGGCGCGTTGCCTTCCGTGCGCGTAGAAGCCAACCCAACGAAGCTGGCCAGCTACGGGCTGGCCATGACGGATTTGCAATCGGTGTTGCGTTTGCAAAACTCCGATCTAGCCAAAGGGCAAATTACTAACGGCGATAGCAGCGCTGATATTCTCGCCAACGATCAGATATCCCACGCCGAAGACTACAAGCCGATCATCGTTGGCTATAAGAACGGAGCGGCGGTCCATCTATCGGATGTCGCGAATGTGATCGATTCGGTACAAAACGTACGCGCTGCGGGCTATTTGAATGGCAAACGCGCGGTGGTGCTGACCATCTTCCGCCAGCCGGGCGCCAATATCATTGCCACCGTTGACCGCATTCGCACCGAACTGCCTTCGATAAAAGCTTCGATCCCGCAAGGAATCGAGACCACCATTGTTCTGGATCGCACCACCACGATTCGGGCGTCGGTAAGCGATGTGGAGCGCACGCTGGGACTTTCCATTGTGCTGGTGATCGTGGTGGTTTTCATTTTTTTGCGGAATGGGCGCGCCACGTTGATTCCGGCGGTAGCCGTTCCTGTTTCGTTGGTGGGAACTTTTTCGGTGATGTATCTCTGCGGCTACAGTATCGATAACTTGTCATTGATGGCGCTGACTATTTCAACAGGATTCGTGGTGGACGACGCCATTGTGGTGATGGAGAACATCAGCCGCCACCTGGAAGCCGGGATGGAGCCCTTCGCCGCCGCGCTCAAAGGAGCGCAGGAAATTGGATTCACCGTATTTTCGATCAGCATTTCGCTGATTGCTGTTTTCATACCACTGTTGCTGATGGGAGGGATTGTCGGGCGCCTATTTCGCGAATTTGCCATCACGCTCTCGACCGCCATTCTTGTTTCAATGGTTATTTCGCTGAGCACCACGCCAATGATGTGCGCTTACCTGCTGCGCGACGAGCGCAAGAAGAAACACGGGCGCGTGTACATGGTTATGGAGAGATTTTTTGACCGGATGTTGTCGTGGTATCGCGTCAGCCTGCACTGGGTTTTGGACAATTCATTTCTCACCTTAACGGTCCTTTTTCTGACGGTCGGTCTGAACGTCGCGCTGGTCATGAAAATTCCCAAGGGCTTTTTTCCGCAGCAGGACACCGGGGCCATGGGCGGGGCGGTACAGGGACCGCAAGATTCTTCATTCCCGGCCATGAACGATGCCATCCAGAAGATTGAAGCGGTAATCAAAAAAGATCCTGCGGTTGATAACGTGATTGCCTTTACCGGCGGGGGCGGAGCCAACAACACCGGGAATATTTTCATCGCGCTTAAGCCGCTCAATCAAAGGAAAATTGGCGCGGCGGAGATTATTGGCCGGATTCGTCCGCAACTAAATCGTCTGCCGGTGGCTTCCGCCTTCCTGCAGCCGTCGCAGGATCTGCGTATCGGCGGACGCGGAAGCGCAGCGCTGTATCAATACACCATTCAATCCGACAATGTTTCCGATCTGGCTACCTGGGGGCCAAGAGTTTTCGCGGAGATGAAAAAGCTTCCGGGCTTGCAGGATGTTAACTCCGACCAGCAAAACGGAGGGTTGGATATCCGTTTGAACTACGATCGGGTTACCGCCGCGAAGCTGGGGCTAACCGCGCAAGCTCTCGATTCCGGAATTTACAGCGCCTTCGGCCAATCCGAAGTTTCCATCATCTATACGCAATTGAACCAATACTATGTGGTCCTGGAAGTCTCGCCGGAGTTTTCGCAAACTCCCGATGGTCTGAAGAATATTTATTTTCATCAAACGGCAAATAGCAATCCTACCGCAACTGGCGATGTGCCACTTATTACCATGGCCACCAGCCAGGCTAATACCACGCCGCTGGCGCTGAATCACACCGGCCTGTTTCCATCGGTCACGGTGTCTTTCAATCTTTCGCCGGGTGTTTCCCTGAGCGACGCAACGCTGGCCATTGACCAGATGAAGCAGCGCATCGGGGCGCCGAGTACGCTGCGTGGCTTTTATGCCGGTACGCTCCAGGCATACCAGCAATCGCTAAGCACGGAACCTATTCTGGTTTTAACCGCGCTCCTGGCGGTGTACATCGTGCTTGGCGTTTTGTATGAGAGCCTGGTTCACCCGCTCACTATTATTTCCACGCTGCCTTCGGCCAGCGTAGGCGCCATGCTTGCGCTAATGCTCTTCAAGCAGGACCTTAATGTGATTTCCATTATTGGCATCGTGCTGCTTATCGGCATCGTCAAGAAAAATGCCATTATGATGATCGATTTCGCACTGCAAGAAGAACGCGAAGGTGGCAAGAGCACGGAAGACTCGATTTTCGAAGCATGCATGCTGCGTTTCCGTCCCATTCTTATGACCACTATGGCCGCGCTGTTTGGAGCTTTGCCGTTGGCGTTTGGCACAGGCACGGGTTCTGAACTGCGACGCCCATTAGGAATCACCATTGTGGGAGGCTTGATCGTAAGTCAACTGCTCACGCTGTATACCACCCCGGTGGTGTATCTCACGCTAGACCGGCTGCGGCTTCGCATGTTAGGGAAACCGCGCGACACATTCAATCCGGTCGGTGCGGAACCTTCCGCGGCGGATTAGTTTGAAAACTACGCATATGCAAAATATTCGTCTGAAAGTCTTACTGGTCCCCGCAATGGCAACACTCTCGCTTGCCGGGTGCATGGTAGGGCCGAGATATCACCGGCCAGACGCAACTCCTCAACCGCCGCCTCCTTCGTATAAGGAATCGCCCACGCAGGTTCAGGATCCCGGTCCATGGAAAGTGGCGCAGCCACAGGACGCGATGTTGCGCGGCAAATGGTGGGAGATTTTCAATGATCCCGAGTTGAATGGACTTGAAGAACAACTGAACATCAACAATCAGAACATCAAGCAATTTTTCGAGAATTTCATGGCCGCTCGCGCGCTGGTTGCGCAGGCGCATTCGCAACTTTACCCCACAATAGGAACGACTCCTTCCATTTCGCGGTCGCAATCCTCTGGCAATCTAGGAAATTCCACGCCGACCAATGGAACGGGAGGTGGCTCGGTCGCAACGACGGCAGGCAAGCAATCGTCTCTTTTTACGCTTCCCGGCGACATTTCCTGGGCCCCTGATCTGTGGGGCAGGATTCGCAGCCAGATTCACGCCGCTCAATACAATGCGCAACTGAGCGCCGCTGACCTGGAAAATGAGCGATTGATTGAGCAAGCTAGCCTGGCGACTTTTTTGTTCGAACTACGCGGCCAGGACGCCTTACAGAAGATCTTCGACGAAACTATTGAAGCCGATAAGAAGTCAGTGGAGCTGACCCGAGCACGATTTGAGACCGGAATTGACAATGAAATTTCCCTGGTCCAGGCGGAAAATGCGTTACAAAGCGCCGAATCCGCGGCCGAAAATCTAGGTATAGCGCGCGCGGAGTTTGAACATGCCATCGCGCTTTTAATTGGGACCCCCGCCTCCAGTTTTTCTCTACCGGTCAAGTCTCTGGACCACGCACCTCCCGTGATTCCCATCGGTGTGCCGTCGCAACTTTTAGAGCGCAGACCGGACATCGCGGCCTCCGAGCGCAGCATGGCTGCGGCTAATGCGCAGATCGGAGTTGCGGTGGCAGCGTATTATCCAAATTTGACGCTCAGCGCCAGCGGAGGCTTCGAGAGTTCGACGATAACAAATCTACTTTCTTATTCGAGCCGCTTCTGGTCCGTGGGCTCTTCGGTGTCGGAAACTATTTTCGATGCTGGATTGCGGCGCGCCACGGTGTTGCAGTTTGAGGCCACTTATAATGCAGATGTGGCCGGCTACCGGCAAACAGTGCTGACAGCGTTTCAACAGGTCGAAGACTTCCTTGCCGCGGTGCGGATTTTGTCCAAGCAAATCGAGCTGCAACAAGAAGCCGTGAAGTCCGCGGAACGCTTTCTGGAGTTGGCGAATGCGCGCTACTATACCGGCGTCGACACCTATTTGAACGTGCTGGTCGCGCAAACCACGCTACTCTCCAACCAGCAAACCCTCGCTTCGCTGCGCACCCAGGCCATGACCGCGTCGGTACAATTGATTCAAGCGCTGGGCGGCGGGTGGGATCGCTCGGACCTTCCGAGCCCGGCGCAAGTGTCCGGCAGGATCACCAAGCCCCAGATCGAAGCTCCAAATAAACAGTGATGTCGTAAGCGCGGTCCAGAGATGCAGGCGCTCGTATAGCCTTTCAGGCCGCTACCCGATTCGTGTCATATAATTGCCGATGATCATGGAATGGCTCTCGTCCGCCACTCGATGGTTATTCGACGCGGAGCGTGGCGCTACTGACCGGCTGATTCCGCGATGGCTGTTTTTGCGGGCGTTAGGCTGCATTTACTTTTCTGCGTTCTTCTCCCTCGCGTTTCAAATCCGTGGGCTCATCGGGCCAAATGGAATTCTTCCCGCGAATGATTATTTAGAAGCAGTGATACATACCTTTGGACGCGTGCGGGGGATATGGTTTGCGCCTACCGTTCTGTGGTTTTCGAGCGGTCCGCAGATATTAATGGCGTTGTGCTGGGCCGGGATCGGCGCTTCACTGTTGTTGGTGCTGAATGTGTGGCCGCGCGGCATGCTAGCGATTTGTTTTGTGTGCTTTCTGTCTTTTGTGAGCGCAGCGCAGGATTTTTCCGGTTACCAGTCGGACGGCATGTTGCTGGAAGCAGGATTTATTTCTCTTTTCTTCGCGCCGTCCGGAATGCGACCGGGTTTTGGGCAGGGGGCACCGCCGCCGTGGGCAAGTCTGTTCCTGCTGCAATGGGAATGGTTTCGCATCTACTTCGAGTCCGGCGTGGCGAAGATCGTGAGTAGAGATCCGCAGTGGCGACACTTTACCGCGATGGACGAATATTACCAGAACGGTCCGCTGCCTACGTGGATCGGCTGGTACTTCCAGCAGTTGCCGCACTGGTTTCATGCTTCGACGGCATTTGCCACGCTTGCGCTCGAGTGGGTTCTGGTGTGGATGTTATTTTTGCCACGCCGCTGGCGCATAGTGTGTTTTTTTATTGTGACTCCCTGGGAGCTGGGTGTTATTTTCACAGCGAATTACACTTTTTTGAATTACCTGGTGTTGACGTTAGGAGTGTTGTTGCTGGATGACGAATTTTTGCTGCGATTTTTGCGACAAGGATGGAAGCGATCGTTCGCACGAGATATTCCATCTGAGCAGATCAAGACGGAAATTTCCGATGGCCTTCGCTACCAGCTTAAGATCGCCAAGCTATCGCTGATCGGTGTTGTATTTGCCTGGATGTTTTATGCCACGGTGGCGGAATTGATCTGGATGGTCGCGCCACTACCTGTGCCAACTTCGCCTGTAGTGGCGCTTGAGCCGTTTCGCATCGCGAATCGATACGGGCTTTTTGCGGTCATGACCCGCGGGCGTTACGAGATCGAGTTTCAGGGTTCGGACGATGGGAAGACCTGGGTGGCTTACCCGTTTCGCTACAAACCGCAGGACGTGAATCAGCCGCCGGGGATTTATGCGCCCTATCAGCCACGGTTCGACTGGAATTTGTGGTTCGCGTCATTGGGCTCATGGCAAGAATATTCCATCGTGCCCAGAACGGAAGTGCGTTTACTTTCGAACGATAGCGACGTTCTCAGTCTTTTTAAGCAAAATCCGTTCCCGCAGAAGCCGCCACGCCAGGTGCGTGCGGTGCTTTGGCAATATTGGTTTACATCCATGGCTGAGAAACGCGCGCAAGGCCTGTGGTGGCGGCGGCAATTTCTAGGACTTTATGCGCCGACGATCGAACGCGATGCCGATGGCAATATCCGCGCGGTCGAAGTGCCCAACGTGCAGCCGCGTCAGTGACAGCTCAGAAGCCTTCACGGGAACAGTTAATTTGTGTGCAGATTGCGCTAATTGCGCTTTAACCTGGTCAACGCCATTTTCGCGGCGTGGTAACCGCACATGCCATGTACTCCTCCGCCTGGAGGAGTGGATGAAGAGCATATATAAACGCCCAGAGCTGACGTGGCATAGCGACGACGCGTTGGCCGGAAAAGAAAATTTCGAATGTCCATGATCCCGCCTCCGATGTCGCCGCCCACGAGATTCGCGTCCATGGTTTCGAGAGCTGCCGGGGAAAAAACACGACGCGCCAGAATGCAATCTCGGAATCCTGGAGCGAACCTCTCAATCTGGTCCTCCAATTTCTGCAGCATGTCTACTTTCGAACCATTCGGCACATGACAATAAGCCCACGCGGTGTGTTTACCCGCCGGTGCGCGAGAACTATCGAATAGACTTGGCTGAGCTAGTAGAACGAAGGGCCTATCGGGGTGGTGTCCAGTTCGCACCGCCTTTTCCGATTCCGCAATCTCCTCGAAGCTTCCGCCAAGGTGCACCGTCGCTGCGCGAGAGCAATCTGCAGCGTTCCACGGGATGGGAGCATTCAGCGCATAGTCCACTTTGCAGACACCGGCTCCGTAGCGGTAGCACGCTAATTGCTGCTTGAAGCTCTCAGAAAATCTTCGCCCGCCAATTTTGAGCAGTTGCCGCGGAGTGAGATCGCAAAGAGTCAGGTCATAGGTGGACAATGCGGTCAGATTTTCGACCGGCGCGGAGGTACGTAGGTCTCCTGAGAGACTCGCGAGAACTCCGCAGAGCGCGGTTGTGATGGATTGTGCGCCACCTCGAGGAATCGGCCAACCAACGGCGTGTGCCGGCACAGCCATCAGAATTCCGAAGGCAGCACTCAAGGGTTCGTCGAGGCTTAGAAAAGAATGAGCGGCCAGGCCGGCGAAGAGCGCGCGTGTTCTTTGGTCACGGAATCGGCGAGCTACGGAATGGGCCGACTGTACGGCCAGCATTCCAAATCGCGCCATCAGTAATGGGCTTTTCGGAAGGAACGAAACTGGTCCCAGAATTTGTAGAGCAAATTTCTTCCAATGCTCGACGAAGGGGCGCATCAACTGATCCCACGCTTTTCCGTCGATGCCTAGCGAGCGACTGGTTTGATCCAAGCTGCGTTCCAGCATCACGGCGGTGCCATCATCCAGAGGATGCGCCAAAGGAGCGGGCGAGTGAATCCACTCCAGGCCGTGGCGGTTCAGCGGCAAAGACGCAAAGAATGGCGAGCCGGCGCCAAGCGGGTAAACCGCTGATCCAAAATCATGCTTGAAACCGGGAAGAGTTAATTCCATGGTGCGCGCAGCACCGCCGGGCTGGGCCTGCGCTTCCAGCACATCCACGTGGAGCCCAGCCTGAGCCAGCACGATTGCGGCTGCCAAGCCGTTAGGGCCGGCCCCGATCACGCACGCTTTATCGCTCATTGGGAATCACGAAGTACACCCTCAACAGCAGCGACCGCCCTAAGCATAATTTAGGTACCTCACAGACTGCGCATCAAGGTGTTTCTGTCTGGAATTCCAGGGTTCCCATTGCCGTCATTCTGAAGGGCGCGCAAAAAAAGCGGCTGGATTTTTCAATCGCAGCCGCTCTCCGATTCTTGAGAAAAAACACCCAGCGCTTAACAGGCGCTGCGGTTGGTTAGAAGCTGAAGCGGGCCTCTATCTCAATCACGCGTCCGCCGAGAGCACCACCATTCGTGCCTGACGCGAAGCTGCCGTTTGCCCCGGTGACCGTCTCTTTGGTAACGACACCACCTGGACCAGTTGTGAGTTGAATTGTTCCTATGTTTTGCGGGCCAAGTGGGGTGAAGTTAAGCTGGTTGAAGAGATTGTAGAAGTTCCCGCGGATTTCGATTTTGGCGTTTTCGCCCAAAACCGGCAAGTGAGGGAGTCCGAAGGCCTTGCCCAAGGTGGCGTCGATAGATGAGTAGCGGGGGCCACGGAACGAATTACGAGCCACACCTGGCAGCGGCGGAGGAGCGTCAACATTCGTAAAAGTTGGAGGAGCGAAAAAGGCAAGAGAGCTGCCCGGGAAATTAGTTGTGGGTGCTTCAAATCCCGAGTTGCTGTAATTCTTGCCCGCGCCACCGAGGTAGGCACCCGGCCGCACACTGCAAAAATTGCTATTTGCGTAGACCAAACTACATGTGTTGGGCGCACCTAGCACCTGCACGTTGTAGAAGGGCGTCCACGGGAAGCCGGTGTGGGCGTTGAGAATGCCAGTAATCGTCCAGCCGCCGACAACTTTTTCAAGCCAGTTGTTATCCCCGCGGAAAAGGCGCGGGGTCCAGATTCCGTAGAGCTTGAAATTCTGCCTCACGTCGTAGTCGGCAGGGGCGAAATCGGCCTGGCGGTTGAAGGGGTTCGCTCCTGGGTCGAAATCTCCGTGGAAATCTCCCGAGTAGTTATCTTCCGCCTTCGCGAATACGTATTGAGCGTCGATCTGGAAGGTGTGTGAGAACTTATGCTGCACTTCGGTTAGCAGGGCATTGTATGAACCGTTGGCGTCGTTGGTGAAACGCTGGAAATTTTGAATTTGAGGGTTCAGGTCCGCAGAATAAACAAGGTTGAGATTTTGGTTTCGAGTGTAGTGTCGGCTCAAGCTGCCCTGGTAGCCAACGGAGACCACCCAATCGTGACCCATATCGTATTGAGTTCCCAGCGAGTAACGATAGGTGACAGGAGTAGGTACATTGGTGTCGAAGCCCACCAAGCTTACAGGCGCGCCGCTGGCAGGGAGGTTGGTGGCCGGATTGATGGCTACGATGGTATTCGGATTGTTCGGGAAGCCATTGAAGTTGTGCGGGTCGCTCGACGGGGCGTAGATAATGTTCGAACCAAACAGATTGTCACCGGCGACCTGGGGCGGGTTAGTACCCACATTCACCAGGAGAGCCTGTTCTTCGCGGCTGTAACCGATACCGAATCCGCCCCGAATCACTAGATGATTATTAAAATCCTGCTGCAGTAACGGTAACGAGTGGGGGCTCCAGGCAAAGCCGATCTGGGGACCGAAGTTGTGATAGCTGGCATTGTAGAGATCGCCTCCTATCCGTACTGCTGTACCCGTGAGCGTGTCGACTCCAGTACCAGGCACGGCAACGTCGATATTGTTGTGCTTTTCGTATAGTGGACCGAAGTACTCCCAGCGTAAGCCGAGATTAATAGTGAGATTGGGTTTGACCTTCCAGTCATCCTGGAAGAAGACAGCATAACTGTTGGCGCGGAAGTAATGCCTGGTTTGAGTCAGGGCGCCAGTCAGGGGGTTAAAGTTGGCATTTTCCTGTGTGGGCGCATCATTGGCAAAATCCCAAAGATTCCTGAAGAAATATTGAGGAAGCGCTCCCCCTGCGTTGACCTGGGTGTTCTGATCGCGAAAAATGTCGACACCGAATTTTAGAGTCTGGTTGCCCAAAACCTTGGTGGCGGTGTCGCGAATGTTGTAGTCCGTCTTGTAGAGAATACCTGGGCCATTAGCACCGTAGACGAAGGTGAATCCACCGATGTTACCGAGGGAGTTATTAAGGACAGCCTGGGGCAACCCGAATGGTTCCTGGGGGTTGCTGGTTAGTTCATTGAAATACCAGCGAGACACGTTAAAACGGGCTTCGTTAATCAGCGTGGGGGCAAAGGTGTGTTGCCAGAGGATCGCGCCACTCTCGTTGGTACGATCCGAATGCCAGAGGTTGGCCGGGCGGGCATTGCCATTGAAAAACGTCTGATTATTAGGCACGTAATACATGCTGAAGGTAATCAGATCTTTCTGAGTCGCCTGGTAATCGACGCGGCCGTTATATTGAGTCGAGGTGGTTTGGTTGGGATTCGTGGTTTGCACGAAGGCGATATCTGGTATGCCGTCCAAGCCGCCGCCAATACCAAACGGGGTGGCGGCTTGACCAAAAGTCGGATCGTGCGCACCTACCGCGGCTTTAATTGGCGATCCGATGTCTAAGCCTTGAGAGCCAATCGGATTGCAATTGACGCCCGTCGTGAAACCGGCCTGTTCGCAGGTCCGGGGAATGATCGAACCAATAGCGGTGCCTTCGCCGGGGAAGGTCAAAAGCGAATTGGCGATCGTGCCGGCGGGAGCTTGCGTTAAAAATTGGGGCGTTTCGGCCCAGGTGGTATTCGAATTTACAGAGGCGTTTCTAAGGGTCTCGTAAGAGAAGAATGCGAAGAGATGGTGCTTGATAATAGGGCCGCCAACGCTTCCTCCATACTGATTAAACCGATTGGTCACACGCTGTTCACTACCTTTACCGAGGCCAAAAGGCCGTTGGAAGGCATTTAGGCCCGGGCGGTCAAGCTTAATGAACAGACTGCCGTGATACTGGTCGGTCCCATTTTGGGACACCACTTCAACTTGTGCGCCGCTGGTGCGCCCGAACTGCGCGTCGTAGGAGTTAGCCGTGACGCGCACTTCCTTGATGGATTCCTCATTTGGGGTGATGACCGCAGCGCCGCCCCAATCCAGGCTGTTAACTGAGACGCCGTCGACTTGAAAGCTGTTCGCGGTGTTACGCTGGCCATTGGCGTTTACTTGTACCTGGTTTTCGGTTTGGAAGATGCTGCTGCTACCAGAAGTGCCGCCCGGACCCTGGCTCCCCGGAGTATTCGCTGAGCCGCCGCCGGCGTTGTGTGCGGCATCCCCAAAAACACCCGGGGCTAAACGCAAGAGTTGAAACGGATCGCGACCCAACGAAGGCAAATTCTGAATTTCATTGCTGTTCAGCGTGCCGCTGATGTTACCGGTCTCGGTGTCGATAGCGGGAACGGAATCACCAGTTACGGTGACGGTCTGGCTTACATCACCCAACTCGAGGGTGACATTCGCGCTCTGAGTTTGTTCGCCTTCGACAATCACGTTCTCGATGGTCTTTTTCTTGAAGCCGGTCAATTCCACGTCCAAACTGTAACGGCCGGGAGGTAGACCGAAGAAGTTATACACCCCCGAGGAATTCGTTGTGTTTTGGGAGGCTTTGCCCGTTTCTTTATTTGTCAGGGTAACGTTCGCGCCTTCAACCGTATTTCCTTGGGAATCCAGGACAGTCCCTTGGATACCGGCCCGATACTGAGCCTGGACTCCGGGGAGTATTACGGTTAAGCAGCCGAGAAGAAACGCAATGCGAAGAACAAACTTGCCAAAGGGCATGTGGTGCTCCTATTCAGAATTTACAACGCCCTCGACAAATAAACTGCCTAACTTCTATTGTTTAGCAGTATAGTCATCGAATTTTTGGGCGTCAATAAATGATAATACTGATATTTGCTAGGCCTGACGTCGCCCCCCTGATCCAGGTGGCCCGTCATCCGGCCTCGGTCTTGCTTATTTGGCCGCGGGCGAAATGCTCGCGGTGAGGCTATCATCAGGACAACTGAACGGTTTTTGCGAACAAGGGGGTGAAGTGGCCGCGCGAGCACATGGGTTTTTGAGAGCACGGGCCTCGATTATGGTGGGATTGGTCGCCGGGTTGCTTTGCGCCGTCCCCGCGGTGCGCGGCGATACGAAGTACTATGAGCACTCCTTTTTCGACAATAGCCCAATGCCAGACGCTTATTCTTATAGTTCTGGCAAACCGTCAGCGCCTAGCGTCGTGGAACTGGTTCACGGCCAACTGCCGGTCAACACCAAAATTTTCATCACCCCGCCAAACGCGCTTCAATTGTCATGGCAGTCAGCCATAAACGGCGGATGGGATGCTGAAATAAGGGTGGTCAATTTTCGTAACCGCCGTATCCAGTTTCAAGGCGACACGCTTTATTTCTGGTGTTACTCACAGGAAGGGATTGCTGCGGGCGATCTCCCGCTGATGCGATTAGAAGATGTAGGGAGAAATTTCTCAGGCCCACTGCCATTCGGGGAGTTCGCGGGAGACTTGCCTGCGGGGCGCTGGGTGCAGGTAAAGGTTCTTCTGTCACGATTCGTGACCGGGTCGATTCACGATTTCTCCGCTCAAAACCTGAGAATTATAGTTTTTTCGCAAAATGCGGCAGATGGTACGAAGCATACGTTGCTCATCGACGAAATTCGCATTGATTCCGCGGGAGCAGCCGCGTCTTCGCCCGTAGCTGCGGCGCTTGGAAGCGACCCCAATCCATTGAAGACCGCGTCGGCCGTGACTGCGCCGCGTAATCTTTCAGCGAAAGGCTACGAACGCCACATCGATCTGCACTGGCGGGCGTCCGATTCCTCTTCCGAAGGCGTGGCTAGTGACGCGCTCACCGGCTCTTCTGCCGGTGCGGATGTGCGGGCAGCGGCCAAGCTCGAACGCTACATCATCTATCGTTCGGAAGACGGAAGAAGTTTTCATCCAATCGGTATGCAAGTGCGTGGAATTACACGTTACACGGACTATGTTGGACTCGGAGGAAAGAGGTACTACTACCGGGTGACGGCCTCGGATGCCGTTTATCGCGAGTCACCTGCATCTGAATTGGTCAGCGCTGCTACACGCACGGCTGACCATCTTTTTACCGACGATGAATTGTTGACGATGACTCAAGAGGAGGCGTTTTTCTATTATTGGGAAGGCGCGCACCCGGATTCCGGCACAACTCTTGAAAATATCCCGGGCGATGATCGCATCGTGGCGACCGGGGCTAGCGGATTTGGCATCATGGCGTTGATCGTGGGCGTTGAGCGTGGATTTATATCCCGCGAAGGGGGGCTGGAGCGATTGCTGAAAATCGTCACCTTTCTGGAAAAAGCTCCCCGTTACCACGGCGTTTGGTCTCATTTTATGGACGGTCAAACCGGCCAGACTTTGCCGGTTTTTGACATGTTCGATGACGCGGGAGACCTGGTCGAGACTGCCTTCCTGATGGAAGGATTACTGACTGCCAGGCAGTATTTCGCTAGTGAGCATGGACACCAAAAGGATGGCAACGCGGGCGAAAGAGATTCGCGCGGAGCCGAGCTTTTCTCACGCATCACTAAATTGTGGGAAGAAGTCGAGTGGGATTGGTACAAGAAAAGCGCGCATGGGGAAGCGCTGTATTGGCATTGGTCGCCGGACTTTGTATGGCACATCAGCAACCGGTTGACCGGTTTCAACGAGACGATGATCGTGTATTTGCTGGCGATGGCTTCGCCCACCCACGCCGTTTCTCCTGATTTGTATTACACCGGTTGGGCGAACCAAAAAGAGGCGGCCATCGGTTCATACATCGACGATCCGCGCCCGGGATCGCGTTACACTAACGGGAAAACTTATTTTGGAATCAAACTGGACGTGGGCTGGGGAAGCGGCGGTCCGCTTTTTTTCGCGCACTATTCTTATTTGGGATTTGATCCGCACGCGGCGACCGATCGCTTCACGAATTATTTTGAGAATAACCGGAATACCGCGCTGATCAATCGGGCGTACTGCATTGCCAACCCGAAACATTTCGAGGGATATTCGGCGGATTCCTGGGGATTGACGGCCAGTGACGGGCCGCAAGGTTATAATCCCGCCGCCCCGAATGAACACGACGATCGTGGGATTATGGCACCGACTGGGGCATTGTCTTCGTTTCCGTACACTCCTGAAGCATCTATGGCCGCCCTGAAGCATTTTTATCGCGATGAAGGCAGCTGGCTCTGGAGCATCTATGGACCGCGAGATGCATTTGATGAGCAAGAGCATTGGGTAGCGCCGATTTACATGGGACTGAACCAGGCTCCGATTGTGGTAATGATTGAGAATTATCGGACTGGGCTGATTTGGAAGACGTTCATGTCTAATCCAGAGATTGCGCCGATGCTGGTGAAGGCCGGATTGCGAATGCACAAGAGGGAAACGCGCCCACACGGCGCGCAATGACTGCGATGACTGCTTCAATTGCGCACGAATTGACGCAAGACTTTAATCCCGCTTGAGCTGTTCTTCGCGGGAATAGTTCTTTCTATTCGCTCGCCGCATGTATGGTATGAATGTGCTCTGGAGGCTTGTTGAACGAAATTTCCTCAGTGACTGTAGCCGGTTCGGCGCTTCAGGAACTACTTCCTCCCCTCAGTGAGCAAGAAGCGGTTACGGAATCGGCGCGCTGTTTGATGTGCTTTGATGCGCCGTGTACGCACGCTTGCCCTACACACATCGACATTCCTAGGTTCATCAAGAAAATTTCGACCGGTAATTTGTTGGGTTCGGCGCGCACCATTCTGGAGTCCAATTTGCTGGGGGCTACTTGCGCGCGCGTGTGCCCGGTTCAGGAATTGTGCGAAGGCGCTTGCGTGCTGGGCTCGGAACACAAACCCATCGCGATCGGACGGCTGCAGCGGCACGCGATGGATTATGTTTATGGGCGGAAGATTGATGTTTTCCACGCTGGGAGACCCATCAGCAAGAAAGTAGCTGTGGTGGGCGCCGGGGCTGCGGGCTTGTCTTGCGCCGGTGAACTCGCCAAGCTCGGCGTTTCGGTGACGCTGTACGAAAAGCGTGAGCTGCCGGGTGGGCTGTCCACTTACGGCATCATCGTGCTGCGCGAACCGGTGGAAGTTGCGCTTGCCGAATCGGAAATGATCCAACGTCTAGGTGCCAAGCTGGAAGTCGGCAAGGATGTGGGCGTCAACCCTCCTATTACCGAACTGCAAAAGAACTTTGACGCTGTGTTCATCGGCGTGGGTCTGGGCAATTCGCCGCAACTAGGGATTCCGGATGAAGAGTACATACTCGATGGACTCGAGTACATCGAACAGAGCAAGCTGCAGCCCGCGCAATTGCATGTCGGCCGTGATGTAATCGTCATCGGCGCGGGCAACACCGCGATTGACTGCGCCACTGTTGCGCGACGGCTTGGCGCAGAACGCGTGACCATGCTGTATCGCCGCACGGAAAAAGAAATGACCGCATATCCACATGAATATGCTTTCGTAAAACTCGAAGGAGTCACCGTTTCGTTTCTATCTCAACCTGTCAAAGTTCATCACGAAAACGGCGTAGTGAAAGGGCTCGAGTGTGTTCGCATCACTTTAGGCGAGAAGGACGCGTCTGGGCGAGCTGCTCCCAAAGAGATTACCGGCTCGAATGTAGTCTTGCCCGCCGACCAGATCGTTAAAGCTATCGGGCAGAACAAATTGTCACTGGCTGCGCGGCTCGATCTCAAAACCGATAAGGGCTTTATTCGCGTCGATTCCAATTTTGAAACCAGCGCTCTGGGGATTTTTGCGGGCGGCGATTGCATTCGTGCACGCGGGTCGGCTTCCACGGTGATGGCGGTGCAGGATGGTAAGCTTGCCGCTCGTTCGATCTACAAAAGGTTGATAAAACATGGCTGACCTCAGAATCAATTTTGCCGGGATTCGTTCGCCCAATCCGTTCTGGCTGGCGTCCGCGCCTCCGACCAATTCCGGAGCGCAGATTCACCGGGCGTTCGAAGCGGGCTGGGGTGGCGCGGTGTGGAAAACCATTGGCGCACCGGTGCTGAATGTTTCCAATCGCTATGGAAGCTGGTGCTACGGCACTGAAAAAATGCTGGCCATCAATAACGTAGAACTTATTTCCGATCGACCCATGGAAGTGAATCTTCGGGAAATTGCAGAGGTAAAACGGGCATGGCCAGATCGCGCGGTGATCGTGTCCGCGATGGTGGAATCGAAGCCGGAAGCCTGGCATGACGTGATTTGCCGCATTCAGGACACAGGCGCGGACGGGATCGAGCTGAACTATGGCTGCCCGCACGGGATGAGCGAGCGCGGCATGGGCAGCGCGGTCGGCCAAGTGCCGGAATATTGCCAAGAGATTACCGGTTGGGTGATGGACGTTGCGAAAATTCCGGTGATCGTAAAGCTGACTCCAAACATTTCTGACATCGTCATGCCCGCGCGCGCCGCGGTCGCTGCCAAGGCCAACGCCATTTCTTTGATAAACACCATCAACTCGATCATGGGCGTGGATTTGGAGACGTTGGATATTACGCCGAGTATCGGGGGAAAAGGAGGACACGGTGGTTATGCCGGTCCGGCAGTTAAACCGATCGCGCTGAATATGCTTGCGGCGCTGGGTCGCGATTCCGTCGTCCACGGCTCTGGTCTGCCGATTTCCGGCATGGGCGGTATTTCTACATGGCGTGACGCGGCGGAATTTCTTCTTCTGGGGGCAAGCGGCTTGCAGGTTTGTACCGCTGTCATGCACTACGGATTCCGCCTCATCGAGGATCTGTGCGACGGATTGTCCAACTGGATGGATGACAAGAAATTCGCGACGATTCCTGATGTGGTTGGCCACAGTCTGCGGCAGGTCTCGGACTTCAAGGATTTTGATCTTTCTTTCAAGGCAGTGGCGCGCATAGATCAGCAGAAGTGTATTCGCTGCGACTTGTGCTACGTGGCGTGCAACGACGCAGCGCATCAGTGCATCGACCTGATTGATAAAGAGGGTCGCGTGGTTGCGCCGGCCGCTTATGATCCGTCGTCTAACGGCAGAATCGACGCAGTCTCGACGCGGCCCAGCGTGGTTGTTCGCGAAACTGATTGCGTGGGCTGCCGCCTGTGTTTCAATATTTGCCCGGTGGAAAATTGTATCCACATGGTGGAAGTGCCGCCCGAACAACCCTCTGTCACTTGGGATGAACTGACCGCGAAGCAATCTGAAGTCGCGGAAGATTGGGCTCAGATGGAGCGCTATCGCCAAAAAATGGGCATTCGCATCCATTAAAATCGCGGAAGGAGTAAGCGATGGGCCTGCTGATCCGAAATGGAGAGATTGTTACTGTCGGCTCCCGTGTAAAAGGCGATGTTTACGCCGAAAACGAGACGATCAAGCGGATCGGCAAAAATCTGGACGTGCCGCCCGGCACGGAGATCATCGACGCCACCGGCAAATTTGTCTTCCCTGGTTTCATCGATCCGCACGTGCATATTTATCTTCCTTTCATGGCTACTTTTGCCAAGGACACGCATGAAACGGCCAGCGTTGCGGCGCTTATCGGCGGCACGACTACCTATATCGAGATGTGTTGTCCCAACCGCACCGACGACGCTTTGGCCGGCTATGAATTGTGGAAGTCCAAGGCCGACGGCGCGAGTGCCTGCGATTACGCGTTCCATATGTCGGTCACGAAATTCGGCGAAGAAACAGAATCGCAGCTGCGCGAAATTGTGGCTGACGGCACTTCTTCGTTCAAAATTTTTCTCGCGTACAAAAATTTCTTCGGCGTCGATGACGGGGAAATGTATCAGACACTGACGCTGGCGAAGAAGCTTGGTGTGATCGTTACGGCGCACTGCGAAAACGCCGAGCTTGTGGCGCGACTGCAGGCGCAACTGATTGCCGAAGGCAAGACCGGTCCCGAGTGGCATGAGCCCAGCCGTCCGGAGTCTGTCGAAGCCGAAGGCACCGGGCGGTTTGCAGCTTTTCTTGAAAACACCGGTGCCATCGGCTACGTCGTTCATCTTTCCTGCGAAAGAGCTCTCAATGCTGCCCTGGCTGCCAAGGAACGCGGCGTGCGACTGAGCGTCGAAGCGGTTCTTCCGCATTTGCTGCTCGATAAATCATTGGCGGAACGGCCCGGCGTCGAAGGCATGAAACACGTGATGTCGCCGCCGCTGCGCGCTAAACAGAATCAGGATGTTCTGTGGAATGCGCTCTCACGCGGCCTGGTGGATACGGTGGGCACCGACCATTGTCCATTTGACCTCGAACAGAAACTCCTGGGTACGGATGCGTTCACAAATATTCCCAACGGCATTCCGGGCATCGAAGATCGCGTCAATCTTCTTTATTCTTTTGGAGTACTGAAAGGGCGCATCGATCTCGATCGCTTCGTAAATGTTGCCAGCACTCGCGCGGCGAAGCTTTTCGGGTTGTTTCCCCGCAAAGGCACGATCGAGGTGGGAAGCGACGCCGATCTGGTGGTCTTCGACCCCGGCTATCGAGGAATCATCAGCGTCAAAACGCAACACGTCAATAATGACTACAACGGGTTCGAAGGGATGGCCATCGAAGGGCGGCCTTCGGTGGTTACCGTACGCGGAAAGGTGCAGGTGCGGGACGGAGAATTTGTGGGCGAACGTGGGCGGGGGCGTTTGTTGAAACGCGAGCCCGCATATTTCTGAGCGAGCACAGGATGCCTCTTGAACCCAAACGTATAGTTGCCGAACTAAAAGAGCTTCGTTCGTTGACCGGCGACGAAAACGGAGCGCAACGAGTGGCCTGGACCGATACGTGGTTGCGCGCCCGCGAGTGGTTTGCAAAAAAACTCGCTGAGCTTCCGGTTGAGCATCATTACGACGCAGCGGGAAATAATTGGGCGACGCTAGCGGGCGAATCAAAGAAATCTTTGCTGCTTGGCGGCCACCTGGATTCCGTGCCTAATGGCGGGTGGCTTGACGGTGCCCTGAATGTTGTTGCCGCGCTCGAAGTGCTTCGTCGTTTCGCCTCAGAATTCCACGGCCGGCCGCCGGTAACAATACGCCTGGTGGACTGGGCCGATGAAGAAGGGGCGCGCTTCGGGCGCAGCCTGCTGGGCTCGTCCGCGTTTGCGGGGACGCATTCCGTTCCGGCGGATCGCGTTCGCACCGACCGCGACGGAATAAAAATGGAAGACGCGCTGCGATTTTGCGGCGTTGAAATGGATCGATTCGCCGAAGCCGAAAAAGAACGACAGAATGCTGCTGCGTATTTGGAGCTGCACATAGAACAGGGGCCGGTGCTTGAGAAACTCGATCTTCCGCTCGCTGTTGTCCTCGGCACCAAGGGAGTGGAGCGTCATGGGATAACGTTTCACGGACAAGAAGCTCACTCTGGCTCGACGCCGATGAACGCGCGCCGCGACGCGCTCGCAGCGGCCGCCAAACTCGCGCTGGAAATTCGCAATATCGCGCGAAAGCATCCGGACGCGGTCTGCACTATGGGGAGCCTGAAAACATTTCCCGGCATAGTGACCGCCGTGGTGGGCCGCTGCGAAGCGACGCTGGACCAACGCGATCTTGACGCTCGCATTCTGGCGCAGATGTTTCGGGAAGCTCAGGAGGCTAGCCGGCGTTTCGCCGAAGAAGAAAAATGTACCGTGGAATGGTCGCGCATCTGGAGTATCGAGCCGGTTCCATTTCATCCCGCTCTTCTTGATCTTTGTGAGCAAGCCGTTCGCGAAGTGTCGGGCAAATCCCATCGCATGCCTTCCGGCCCGCTGCACGATGCTGCTGAGGTTTCCCGTGCGGGCATTCCGGCGGTGATGATGTTTGTGCAATCGCTTGGCGGGATCAGCCACAATAAAATCGAAGACACGCGTGAGGAACACCTCGAGATGTCGGTTGTGGCGCTCGACCGGCTGGCGTCCAAAACAGTCGACTGGATTTCGCGAAGCTAACCAGCGCTCAACAAAAAAGGGAATTAGCGCAAGACTTACAGGACGCTCGGTTTTTGGTGAGCTTTCTGAAATTGGTTCAGAGATGCCGGGAGATTCCATGAATGTACAACCCGACTATGCGGCGATGCTCGAGGTCGCTCTGCAGGAGGCGCGTCAAGGATTGCAGGAAGGCGGAATACCAATCGGCGCGGCGATTTTTGATGCCGACGGACGGATGATTGGCAAGGGGCACAACCGGCGCGTGCAACAGAATGATCCTTCCGTGCACGGCGAAACGGATGCCTTTCGTAATGCAGGCCGGCAGGCGAGCTATCGCAAGCTGATCATGGTGACCACGCTGGCTCCGTGCTGGTACTGCAGCGGACTCGTGCGGCAATTTGGATTCGGAACTGTGGTGGTGGGTGAAAGCAAAACTTTTCAGGGCGGAATCGATTGGTTGCGATCGCTCGGTGTGCAAGTGATCGATCTCGAATCAAAGGAGTGCTTTTCCATGCTGCAGAAATATATTTCAGAGAATCCCGCGGTTTGGAACGAAGACATCGGGCAAGAATGAAAACCGCTCGCCTGAAAAACGAAACAATCTGAAGCAAGAACGGCGACCTCAAATTGGAATCTGAAGAGGCCGCCGTTTTTTTATGCGCGCAAGGATCAGAATTTCACGGCGAGCGACATCTGAATTTGCCGCGCGCTGCCAATGGTCTTGTTGACGCTGCCTAACCCGAACGGACAATTGTAAAAGCCGCTGGTTTGGTTCGGGGTTCCGCAGGCCGACGGCAGCGGCGTGGTGCCTTGCGTCGGAAATCCGTTGTAATACTGGTTCTGGTTGACGTCGTCGATGGGAATGTCAAAGCTGGGAGTGTTGGAGACGTTGAAAACGTCAAAGCTAAATTGCAGCGAGGCGCGCTCCGTCAGCTTGGTCATTTTAACTAAAGAAACGTCCAGGCGCTTCTGCCAGGATTGCCGGAAAATATTGCGCTGCCCGGTGGTGAACGTGGTTTCGTAAGGATCATTGCCGGGAATCGCGCCATTCAGAGCGCCCGGCTGCAGAATCGGAATCGTAAAACAAGAAGCTTTGAGCGCTGGGCCGTTCACTCCAATTTGGCCGGTAAGCGCCGATTGCGGAGTACAGCCAGGCGCGAGGGGTACGATGGGATTGGTGATTCCATCTGAAACGCCGTAGTAAAGGCTGCCGATGGCGCCGCTGTAATCGATAACGCTGAAGGGCTGTCCGCTCTGGTAAACGCCAATGCCCTCCAACGCCCAGCCATTCGTGAATTTGCCGACAAGCGAAGAGTCCTGCGCGGTCTTTGGAATTTCAAACACAAAACTAAAATTGAACACATGCGTGCGGTCAAAATCAGAAGAGCCGTAAGCCTCGCGCAAATTCAGCGGGTTGTTGCCGTTATAAAAGAGTCCCAGAGCGCTCTGTTCGTCGGTGGCGTGCGAATAGGTGTACGAGAAGCCCATGCGGACACCGTGGCTCATGCGTTTTTCGATATGCGCTTGCAGCGCGTTATACGCGGAAATGCCGGCGGCTTTGTAGCTTTCAGATTCCGAGGAATAGCCGACGTAAGGGACGCGCAGGTCGATGTTGCCGCCTTCGTAGTTGGTAAGATAATTTCCCGCCGGCGCACCGGTAGTCGGATCGGGCGGCAGCGCGATGGGAGTGAAAGTAGAATCCACGACGGTATACCCATAACTGTAAATCTGACCGTGAATGGGGTGCGAAGGCGAAGCAACTTGCGCCTGGTTAAACGGAACCGGAATTACGAGGTGACGCCCAAGATTGCCGACATAGCCGATCTGCACCAGGAGATCGTTGCGAGGTTGCCACTGTATGTCCAGAGTGTTGTTGATGCTGTAAGGCAATTTGTTTTTGCGATCGTAAACAGCAAAAGGAAAAACTTGCGCGCCGTTCTGTATGGCGGCCGCGGATGGAAGATAGTTAATGATGTCCGCGGGATTGCCCGAAGGAGGCGCCTGCAGGCTGCTGCCCCACGGCGCGGAGAGAGAACCGCCGGTGGATGACGTGGGATCACAGGTAGGAATAAATCCCTGATACGGGCTGATTGTGGAAGTACAGACTTGTGAATTCACAAAGGGCGGAGCCTGATTGACGCCGAAAGGTCCTCCAGTTATCACCCCCGCGGCAAACCCCGGCGATAGATAGGTGAACAATTCTCCTCGGTCGTAATACAGGCCGGTACCAGCTCGAACGACAACTTTGTTATGAAACATCTCCGGACTCCACGCGATGCCGAGACGCGGAGCGACTCCCCACTGGCGGCCGGTTAGCGTGCTGTTGCTTACGCCTTTGGTAGGGAATTTGGGATTGTTGGCCGCCACGACGAATCCCGTGGATGTGACCGTGCCGGAAGCTTCGTCGAAGGAATACAGCGAAGGCTCGAAGTTATAAATACGGCCGTATTTTTCCTTGAAGCCGCCGTTGTAGTCGTAGCGCACGCCGAGAGTCACGCTCAGATTCGGACGAATCTGAAAGCGATCCTGCAGGTAGAGACCCGATTGATTAGCCCGTAGATAACGGTTGGCATCGCCTTGCAGATATGAGGTGGTGACGAAGCCGTCGGAACTGTAAGGCGTGACGAGGCCTTGTAGAAATTGTGAGAAGTCCGCGCTGCCAATGATGCCCTGATCGGTGCGCCGATCACGAGTGTTCAGTTGGGTGTACGCGTAGCTTCCGCCGAAGGTGATGGTATGTTTACCGCGCGTCCAGATAGCATTTGCCGAGGGCATAATGCGATTCTGAAATACGCCTGTGTATGCGCCTTGAGAAGCAGCGCCTTGGCCGATGTTGAGGGCGGCATTGGCGATCGGCGTCGGAGAGGCACAACTGGGATTACTGTTGGGGCAGCCCGTGTTGTAGGGGGCGGCATTGCCAAAATCGTCCACGATGGTGAAACCCGGAAAGAAATTTGAGCCGAAGGTGTTTATGCCCAACTGCGAGGGAGTAAAGGGCTGCGAAACGGTGCTGTACACTTTTTCGCGAGCAAAACCCAAAACTTCGGTAACATTTAAGTTGGGCCGCAAAGTCTGCGTATTGCTGATGGACAGAACCTGACTGCCGGCGTCGAGATGCTGGGCAAATCCGGCCACGCTGGAGTAAGCGTAAGGCGCGACCGTCGGATCGTGCTGGAAGTAATATTTGAAGGCTACCGTATCTTTCGCGGTGGCGTTCCAATCGACATCGGCGACGGCTTGATCGGTGACAAAAAAAGCAGTTCCGGGGACAACAGCATTCTCCGGAAAATTCACCGTCGGCGTATTCCCGTCCGCGGAAGGAATCATGTACTGCCCGTTGGGCAATTTGTAATTTAGCAGCGCGAAGGCTACCGGGCTGATATCGCCGGGAGCGGTGCCGACAACAGGATTTACGGTGGACGGAAAATTGTTGCACGGCGGCGCCGGACAACCTGCGGTGGGTGTTAGGGTGTTCACGACATTCGCCAAGGCTGCGGCACTACGGTCGCTCGTCAGGTTATAAGGCACGGTAATGCGGGAGAGCCCGATCTCTTGATCGGACACATGGGTGTGCTGGTAGCTCAGAAAATAAAACAATTTGTCCTTGATGATCGGGCCGCCCACCGTTCCGCCAGCGGTGTAGCGATGGAGTTCGGGATTTTTTTGGTCGGCGGGAATGTTGGGGTCGGCCTTGAAAAAGAACGGAGCGGCGTTCAGCCAATCGGTCCCGCGATGGATGTACGCGCCACCATGGATGGAGTTGGTGCCGGACGCGGTGCTCATGTCGATATGCGCGCCGCTGGTGGAACCTTGTTGAGCGTCATACATGCTGGTGTTGACGCGCAATTCCTGGATGGTTTCCGGCGCGGGAGTCGGCAGCGCCTGTCCAATAGCGAGATAAGGAGACGCGGTGCTCTGTATCACTGCCGCGCTGGAGCTGGCTGCGCCGCTGACGCCGGTATTATTAACCACGCGTGCGGAAGCTACCTGGCTGGTGCTTTTGCCGTTAAAGAGATTGCTGGCATCGACCCCATTGAGTAGAAAACTGTTGCTGGTATCGCGTTGACCGTTGGCCCAGATTGGCTGGTTGCCGAGACCGCTGTTGGCCCCGGTGCCGCTAGGAAGTTCCGCGTTCACACCTGGTGAAAGAATGGCGAGGCTGGTGAAACTGCCGGTGGCCAGGGGAACGGAAGAAATTTCATCCTTTTCAAGAATGTAGCCGTTGGTGGTGTCCTGGGCATTCAACAACGGAGTAGCTTCCACGGTGACCGTCGAGCCCACTGCGCCTACTTTCAAACTAGCGTTCAAAGTTGCGGTTCGGTCGGCTTGCACCACGATGGAAGGAACGACCAGCGTTTCGAATCCACCGTGCGTAAAAGTAAGCGAGTACGCGCCAATGGGTAGACTGACGAAATCGTAGCTGCCGCTACTATTCGTTGTTTGCAAACGCGTAAGCTTGGTCGCGTCGGCAACGAGCGTGACCTGCGTATCCGCGATTGAGGCACCCGAAGCGTCGGTCACGGTGCCGGTGATTCCTCCGAGAGTTTGCTGGGAGAGAATAGCAGTGGGTAGAAGAAGAAATATGCAACCACAAAGGCAGACCAACAAATAAGAAAAAGAAAGCTTCCGTGCGTCCTTACACATTCTTAACCCCTCCGAGAAATACTGAAAAATGCCGATACACGCGTCACGGCAAGCCCAGTCCGGAACCTGCCAATATTCTCTGAAGGAGTTTGAATGGCTCCCGCCGGACCCCGTGTGTTTATAAACTGGTTCCGAGGAAGCTATTTCATTTCGACGTACAAGGTAAACGCAAACTTCCGATGCTCGCGATTGTATTTTTTAATTGGAGTTCGTCTGCGGCAGCCCCACGCGCCGACAGATTGCGTCTACACCACGGCTAATTTATTTTGTTTTCGGCGCAGGAAAAACCACAGCATCCCTGCAAAAAGATATCCCAGGTAGATGTATGGGAGTCTGCCATACGGGCCCTCCGGAACGGGATAAATATTCCCGATCAGTGCCAGGATCATAGCTACACACGCAAACCAGGAGAGAACATGCGCGCCGACGGAATATTTTCCGTGCGCGCGCAGGTAATTCGGCAATGCGAGGCAGACCAACGCGTAAGCCACGATGAAACCGTAAGTGGCCAGCGATCCCATCCAACCGTAGACATCCAACCCACTGGCGCCGCGTGCCGCCAACAGTGCGACGGGAAGTACCGCAGTAATTCCGGTGACGAGGAGCGCTCGGCCTGGGGTTTCGTTGCGGCGATGCGTTGCGCGCAGCCCATTGTGAGCGAGACCGTCGTGCGACATGAGCAGAAGTACGCGCGCGGCCGCGGTAATGCACGCCAGCGTTCCGGCAAACATGCTGACTAAAGCTCCGATGTCGATCAGCAATCCGAGCACAGGAACGCCACCAACTCCCGCCAACACGCGCATGGGTGCCTGATTGGTCGCAAGGTTTTGTCCGGCGACGCGAAGGCCTAAGACTTCGGTGTAAGCGCACAAAATGAAAATGGCTCCGGCAAGAAGCGCGCTTTGGATTACGGCGCGGGGAATTGTCTTCAGGGGATTGCGTGCCTCGGAGCCGAGTGTGGTTGCGCTTTCAAAACCCACAAAACTGAATAAGGCCAGCACCAGACCGAGACGCAGACCGCTGCCAGTCATTGCACGAAGATGCAATTGTTCTCTATCGAGATGAAAGCCTGTGCGTGCGAGCACTAATATGACCACGATGAGTATTAGCGAAACTGAGATGGCTTCGATCCACAACATTACGCGCGCGGAAATCTTGACGTCGCGCCAGGCAATCCAGATGGAGATGGCGGTGACCAGCAGCGCCAGGAAGACGGCGGAAGTGCCGTGCCCGGTAGCATCGCGTAACAGCAGATTGCCGTAATGGTAGAAGCCTCCGATCACGCTGGCTCCGGTAGCAATGTAGGCGAGCAACAAACTCCACGCGGAGGCCGCGGCGATCGCGGGCGTCATAATTTTTGCGGTGTAGGTGTAAAGAGAACCAGGCGATGCCGAATAACGCGCAAATTTTGAAATGCACACAGCGACCAGCAATATAGCCAGACTGGCCAGCACGTATGCCAGCCATGTGCCGTTTCCCGCCAGTGCGCAGACCAGCGGGATTGTTGCGACCGGTGTGGTCGTTGGCGCGATAGTGGAAATCGATTGCGCAAGCGTTTCCATCGGCGAAAGCACTTCGCCGCGCAACCCGTAAAAGGACCCTTCAGGAGCTATCTGCGGTGCTTGAGCCATTCGCCTCGTCTCGCGTTTCGTGAACTGCAATCGTAATGGTGGCGGCTACGATACGGCTCTAGTGATTTGGACGCAACTGGCGATGTGCTATTTTGATGATTCCTGATCGTGCGGCTGGGAATTGGAGCTGTGTATGAAGTTGGATAGAGAAGCCTTGAAAAGTCTTCCTAAAGTTTTGCTGCATGAGCATCTTGATGGCGTGCTGCGCCCCAGGACCATTATCGAGCTTGCGCGAGACGTGAATTACCTGGAGCTGCCGAACGGAAATGCGGAAGAGTTGGCGCGATGGTTTTTTCAAGGCGCCAATCAGGGCAGCCTGCCCAAATATCTGGAAGGTTTCGCGCACACCATCGCGGTCATGCAGACAGAAGAAGCGCTCGAACGCGTTGCTTATGAGCAGGCGGAAGATTTAAGCCAGGACGGAGTTGTTTATTTCGAGACGCGCTTTGCGCCAATATTTCATATCCGCAAAGGATTGAGCCACCAGCAAATTGTATCCGCGGTGCTCAGAGGGTTGGAGCGCGGCCGAAAAGATTTCGGTATCGCGTCTGGATTGATCATCTGCGCCATGCGCAATATGGAAGTCTCGCTCGAAATGGCGGAACTGGCAGTCGACTTTCGTGAGCGGGGCGTGGTTGGATTCGATCTGGCAGGCGAGGAGGGTGGATATCCTCCCAAGAAGCACGTCGAGGCCTTCCACTATATTCAGAGGCAGAATTTCAACATCACCATTCATGCTGGCGAAGGCTTCGGAAAGGAATCCATCTGGCAGGCTATCCAATATTGCGGCGCGCACCGCATCGGACACGGAACAAGGCTTATCGAAGATATCGCCGTGGCCGACGGAAAGGCGGTGAAACTGGGCGACCTCGCACAGTATGTTTTGGACAAACGCATTCCATTGGAGATTTGTCTCATCAGCAATGTGCACACTGGAGCAGCGCGCACTTTGGCTGAACATCCCTTCAAGATTCTCTACCAGGAAAAATTTCGCGTGACCCTAAACACTGATAACCGGTTGATGAGCGACACCACCATGAGCAAGGAATTCGAAGCTGCCGCCACAACCTTCGGACTGACCTTAAATGATTTTGAAATTATTACGATCAATGCGATGAAGAGCGCCTTCCTGCCGTATGACCAGCGCTGCAAGTTCATTTATTCGGTGTTGAAACCGCGTTATGCGAAAATCCGCGCGTCGCAGGGAGTTTGAGTTTTGTTGCTACGAAATGCTTTCACACTGGCAGCTTTTTTGGCGAAAAAGAAACGTCGCTTAATTGCGATTAGCTTGCCAGACTCCGCAGAGTCTCCGCGAGAACTAGCGTTCCGCGCGCAATGTCTTCAGGAGAAGCATATTCATCAGGACGGTGACTGTAGCCGTTGCGGCAAGGAATGAATAACATTCCGACTGGGGCGATGCGCGACATAAATAGCGAATCGTGATAAGCCCGGCTAACCATAGACAAAAAACTCAGTCGGTGTTTTTCGCACGATTCAGAAAGCGTTTCGACAATATTAGCCGCGCAATCCGCTGGTGCGTCCGCATTCACCAGTTCCTGCTGAATGGTGACGCCACGTTTCGCGGCAATCGCGTGACAGGACGCATCAGCGGTGGCGATGAGCGAGTCGCGCCGACGCAAATCGGTATCGCGAATGTCCACGCTGAGATGCACCCTGCTGGGAATGCTGTTGACCGCGCCGGGAAACACTTCGCAAATACCTACGGTGGCCACTGTGTCCGTGGATCCGCTGGTTTTGGCCTGTTGTTCAATCGCCAGAATTAATTCCGAGGCCGCGCAAAGCGCATCACGGCGATCCGTCATGAGCACTCCTCCCGCGTGTCCGCCCGCACCTTCAATAAAAATTCGAAAGCTGGATGGCGCCGCAATTTTGCGGACGATCCCGAGTGAAATATTTTTCCGTTCCAGCAGCGGCCCTTGCTCGATGTGCAATTCAACAAATGCCTCGTAATATCCCGCGGGTAACCTTACAGTTTCTAGTTCTCCCTGAAATCCCGCATCACGCCGAACCTGCTCGATGGACGCGCCGTCTTTGTCCGTCAGCTTTTTTGCTGCATCGGCCGACAAACTCCCCGAAAGCAAACGGCTACCGAGACAGCCGATGCCAAAGCGCGTTGGCTCTTCAGAGGTAAAGAGGATCAGGTCGATCGAGCGTTTTGGAGTAAATCCGCTTTGCTGTAGGGCGCGGATGGCCTCAAGTCCTCCGAGTACGCCGACCACGCCGTCATACTTTCCGGCATTTGGAATCGCGTCGATGTGCGATCCGGTGCCCACTGCGGCAGCACTGGCGTTTTGTCCGTTCCATCGCGCGAAAATATTTCCGACTGCGTCCTGACGAATCGCGAGGCCCGTTTCTTTACACCGCGCCTTGAACCAGGCCCGTGCGCTTAGATCTGTTGGGGTGAAAACAATTCTGGTTACCGCAGGAGCTTCTGCATCGGAAATCAAGGCCAGTTCCTCGATCTCCGACGTCAATCGCTGCTTGTCAACCTCGAGATTCATGTGGCTCGCCGGCGCGCGGATGGCGGTTCCAGTCTTTGTAGATCAAATATTTTGCCGGCGTCTTTCCAATCGCTCCGAACCACTGCGGGCACCAAGGCGCCATCCAGATGAAATCACCCGCGGTCACGGAGTGCCATGAATCATCCAGCCGGTAAATTCCACCGCCTTCCAGCATCAGCAGTCCGTGTTCCATTACATGCATTTCCACCATGCTGAGAGCAGCTCCCGGTTGATAAACCATAGTATTGACGGCGAAATCGAAGGCCATCTCGTCCGGCAGCAGGCACTTTACCTGCAGGTCGGGATCGTCGCCCAAAGCATGCGAAGAAATCTGCCCTTCGGTCGAGATCAACAACTTTGGCGCCGAAACCGCAGGCAATTGTTGGTACGGTTTTTCAATGACCGCGGCTCGACTAGAGCGCGCGGCGATCACTCGGTGCGGTGATCCTTCGGGAATATAGGCGTAAGCATTTACTCCCAATTCGCTTTTTCGACCGTCGACTTCAAGTTGGAGACTTCCCTCCAGCACATAAATAAACCGCTGCGAATTCGTGCCGCCCAGTTCGCCGCCGGATTCGAATTCCGCGGTGTACTGCACGAATTTTGCTCCCGCCGCTGCGCTGATGTGCACGATGGCGGAGCACGCCTTCATTCCTGGAAGAACGGTGCGCACGAATGTATCGGGCGTCAAAAGAGAAAAATTGTGTCGCTTGCAGCTGCGCGTTTGACCGAGATTATGCACGGACCTTCCTTTGTTGAAATTCTGTAGAGCCGGCTAGCTGAGTTAGTAAATGTGTCCCGCATTCAAGAGCTTTGGCCACATCTTCAACGCTCACCGACTCTGACGGATGATGACTGATGCCGCCGGGACTCCGCAGAAAGATCATAGCGGTGGGAATTTTTTCCGCTACGATCATGGCATCGTGACCCGCGCCGCTAACCATGCGATGCGTTTTGCCGGCCGTCTTTCCCGCAGCTTGTTCGATTTGGTCCATCAGAAATGGATTCATGGGAACCGCCGGCTGGTTCAGCAATATTTTCCGCTCCACTGTTAAGCCACGACGATGAGCGATTTCCTCAGCCTGTACAGCAAGAAAATCCGCCGCGCGGGTACGTACGTCGTTAGATTTGTGGCGGACGTCCAAGCTTAAGCGCACCTGACCAGCAATGACATTCGCGGCGTTCGGAGTGGCAGTAACGCGACCCACCGTGGCGACCAGTCCTTTTTCCCTTTTAGCTACCCGCTCTACCTCAAGGATCCATTCCGCCGCCGCTGACATCGCATCGTGGCGAAGATTCATGGGAGTTGTGCCGGCATGATTGGAGCGGCCGAGAAAGGTAAACTCGCCACGCGTCTGTCCAGCGATGCCTTCCACAATACCGAGTGAAATTTCCAATGATTCAAGAACGGGCCCTTGTTCGATGTGAAATTCCAGGTATGCCAGACTATCGTTTTTCATTGCAGCTTTCGAAATTTCAGCGGGCTTGAGGCCAAAATTCTCAATAGCGGTTCGAACGCTGACGCCCTTTGTATCCGTGCGATTGAGTAACTCGTTATCGAGCTTGCCGGTTAACGCGCGACTACCAATGAACGGCGCGCCGAAACGAACTCCTTCTTCCTCCGAAAATCCGATCACCTCAATGGCGAAGGGAAGTTTGCGGTCCTCCAGCGTTTCAAGTAAAGAAACCGCCAAAGCTACTCCGAGAACGCCATCATAGGCGCCGGCATCCGGCACCGTATCCAAATGCGAACCCAGTAGCAATCGCGGCGCTCCAGCCTGTGCGCCAGGATAAAATCCCCGCAGATTTCCGGCTGCATCGATGGTTACCTCCGCTCCCGCCGCTTCCATCCAGTCGCCCACTACACGGTAGCACTCGCGCATGGCAATAGAGAGAAATGTGCGGCAGGTGCTGCCCGGCGTTTCAGTGATCGACGCCAATCGTTTGCATCGAGCGATTACTTTTTCCGCCCGATCCGCGATGGCGGCAGAGTGCTCCATTAATTCTTAATCCTGACGGCGAATGCGCGCCTCGATATAACCATGCGGTTCGTCAACGGGAACGAATATCTCATTGGGATTGTCCTGTCCAAAGCGCGACAGATCTACAAGTAGACAGTGGCGGTTCGGCAAGTTCAATTCGATTTCGTCTACTTCAGGAATTTGCTCGAGAACGGCTTCACCCATCGCGTACAGGGTGTGCTGCACGGATTTGCTGGTATGGCCCGCAAATACTCCAAGCAAAATTTGCCGGATACTTTTCCGCAAGGTCCTGAAAGAAGCATCCATCGTGGAATATTTCCATCGAGCGCGAAGGGCGGTACCCAATAAACGGTCCGCCGACTCTGGCAAAGTGGTCAACGAATCTTTCAGGAAGCCGGCGAATTCCGAACCAGCGGTTTTCATAATGACCAGATTGTCGAGCCCTGACCAAACCGATGAAGCGCCATCACGCACTCGCGATGTTTCTGAGGTCTGCAGTTCGGAGCTCGACTGCACAAATGTTGTGGGGTGAGGTTTTCCTTCAACCAGCACGTGTTCCCAGGATTTTTCAGAGATGGACACCTGCGTGGCGGAAAGCTGTGGATTATGGTCCAGGAAAAAGTCCGCTAGCTCCTGACCAAATTCTTCCATGCAGGTCTGCGACGATTCACGTGCCAGCGAGTACACCGTATTTTTCATGGTGTCGGTGGGAAGAATGTTGCGGTTGTCGCCGTCAACGAAACAGGATTCGAAATCTCCGGTGAAGAGAATCTCCACCGTCCATTCGCGAAAATCGTTACGGTCACCACGCCGCTTCACCTGCACCAAGCGGACGCGTGACTTGCCATATCTGTTCTCGGCTAAAGCGATCACGCCATCAACTCCCCCGGTAGGTAGTGTATCCATTCGGACTTAAGAGCAGCGGAATATGAAACTCAGATTCGCCTTCGAGCACTTGAAATGCGACCTCTATAAGAGGATAGAGCGTCGCGATTTCCTGAGCTTGAAAATAACTGGCGGCGTCGAAGTTCAAGCGATAAACACCGGCCACCAGAGTCTCATTTGCCGGCAGTAACTGCGCGCACCGGCCGTCAGCCCCGGTGCGCGAAGAAGCCAGCACGAACCAATCGCCGGAGAGTTCGCGACGCTCCAGCCGCACGGAAACGTCTTTCGCCGGTTTGCCCAGGGAAACATCGAGAACGTGAGTGGAGATGCGGCTCATTCAGAGATCCATTTCTTCAAGCGCAGGTTGGTGATCTGGCGCTGTTGCTCGGCCGATTCCTGCAGTTCGGTCTGTTCGTCGTTCCGCATCCTCCACTGCAGAATATCCAGGATCGCTTGAGCTGACTTGCCCGCGGCACAAGCAATAAAAATGCGGTTGAAGCGCTGTTCGTAAGCTCGATTGCCCTCCGCGAGCGCAGCAATCACGTCGGATCCGGCCGCGCCGACTTTTTGCTGCTCCTGGCTCGACCATTGCGCCGATCTCGCGGGGGCGGTTGAGGGCGCGACGGATTGTCCGATGCGCGGGTGATGAGCGAACGCCTCCATCCAATCTGCTTCGGTGAGACTTCTCCATATTTTGTCGGATGCCGCGAGCAGGCTGTCTTCATCTTCGATCGGCCTGAGAGCAGCCAGCTGTCGTGCCCAGGAGTGTGAACCGCAGCACGGTAGAATTTCAAGCGCCGCTTCTGTTGGTGGAAGAGAATTCCAACGCGCCAACCCACTCAATGTTTTATTATC
>Ga0210409_10000467_pt1 | contig 66940 bp, 63 predicted proteins | sample IncBWH17MmetaG_FD_161649 | JGI IMG/M metagenome (GOLD analysis project Ga0210409, IMG submission 161649) | Forest soil microbial communities from Barre Woods Harvard Forest LTER site, Petersham, Massachusetts, United States - Inc-BW-H-17-M | ecosystem: Environmental > Terrestrial > Soil >... | reverse complement strand
CGCCTGGTGACCGGGCTCGACCCCGACAACTTCCGCGTGTACGAAGACAATATCGAGCAGGAAGTTGTCACGTTTTCTTCCGAGGACGTACCCATCTCGATTGGCGTGATTTTCGATTTCAGCGGTAGCATGGCCAACAAGATAGGGAAGGCGCGCGAAGCGGCGTTGCAATTTTTCAAGACAGCCAATCCGCAGGACGAGTTTTTTCTGGTCAGCTTTAACGAGCGCGCGGAGCTCACCAGTTCGTTCACAAACAGCATCGAGGACCTGCAGAGCCGCATGATGCTCACCGCGCCGAAGGGACGCACAGCGCTGCTCGACGCCATCTATCTGGGCCTGAGCCAGATGAGGGGTGCACGCAACGGCAAACGCGCCTTGCTCATCCTGTCCGATGGAGGAGATAATCATAGTCGCTACAATGAGAGCGACATCAAGCGCCTCGTAAAGGAAGCCGACACCCAGCTCTATGCCATCGGCATTTTCGACCCGCTTGGTTATCGCAACCGGACGCCCGAGGAGCTCAACGGCCCATCGTTGTTAGGCGAAGTCACTGAAATGACGGGTGGCCGCGTGTTTGCCGTTGAGAACCTCAATGAGCTTCCGGACATTGCATCAAAAATCGGCATGGAGCTGCGAAACCAATATGTCCTGGGATATCGGCCAAGCAATAAGGCGCATGACGCGCGGTGGCGAAAAATCAAGATCAAGCTGCGCGCGCCCAAGGGGCTTCCTCCCCTTAACGTTTACTCGAAGACTGGGTACTACGCACCCAGCCACTAACCTTTCCGTCGTTTCTCGCCGTGGCTTGCTCGCTTTGTCTGTCTCGTTTGCTGTCCTCTTCGTGGTAGGAGTCGCGCTCGCGCAAATTCCCGCGGCACCCAGCGCGCCGCCTCCTCCCGGCCCGCCGCAAGATTCCAAGATTCGCGTGGACGTGAATCTCGTGGTCCTGCACACCACCGTGCTGGATGATCGGGGACGTTTCGCTGATGGATTGAAGCAGGACAATTTTCGGGTTTTCGAGGACAAGGCCGAGCAAAAACTTTCGGTGTTCAAGCGCGAGGACGTGCCCGTGAGCATGGGCCTGGTCATCGACAATAGCGGAAGTATGCGCGACAAGCGGCCGCGCGTGAACCAGGCGGCGATAACCTTGGTGGAAGCCAGCAATCCGCAGGACGAAGCCTTTGTCGTGAACTTCAACGACGATTTCTATCTGGATCTGGACAAGGACTTCACGAACAGCGTCCCTGAATTGAAGGAAGCGCTGGAGCGCATTGACTCTCGCGGCAGCACGGCGCTGTACGACGCGATCATTGGTTCGCTAGACCACGTGAAGAAGGGAAGCAAGGACAAGAAGGTCCTGCTGATCGTGACGGATGGGGAAGACAACACCAGCCATAGCTCGCTTGAGAAAACGGTCCGTGAGGTTCAGAAGACCGACACGGTGATCTACACCATCGGCTTGCTAAGCGAGGAGAGCAAGAAGAGCGCCAAGCGCGCCAAGCGCGCTCTGGAGGAAATCGCCAAGGCCTCCGGCGGGCTTGCCTATTTTCCTGAGAACGTGGAAGACGTGCACAACATTTGCGAGCAGGTGGCGCACGACATCCGAAATCAGTATACCCTTGCCTACTATCCGACAAACATCAAGCGCGATGGCACGTTCCGCGCGGTCCAGGTAGAAGTGATCCCCCCGCGCGGTCGCGGCAAGCTCGTGGCACGCACGCGCAACGGTTACTACGCGCCTGGCGCGTCTAACGCTGGCACGGCGTCGGGCAACTAAACGGTCTTAGGGTCGGGAACTGGCGAATACGGCGGCTTCTTGCGCCATCTCTTGCTTGATGTGTTGCGCTAAAGTTCTGGCTTGTTTTTTCTGAGGTTCGATTTTCAAATACGATTCCAAATCCTTACTTGCGGCGGGCAGGTTATGCTGGCGCAAGTGGATCCTTGTCAGCAATACGTAGGCGTCCGCGAAATTGGCATTGCGCTGCAAGGCTTGCTCGAGGGAGCGTTCGGCCTCAATTAGACGATTCAATCCAAACTGCGCCCAACCCAAATAGTATTTGCCGACCGCAGAACCCGGCTCCAACTCTAGTGCGCGCTCGAGCACCCTTTGCGCTTGCGAAAACTCGGAGTGGTGGCAGAGAACTGCGCTGAGGCCGAACTGTGGCGGCGCAAAGTTTCCTTTCGTGATGTCGATAGCTTTCTGGAAGGCCTGCTCCGCTTCTATCAGACGCGCTAGCCGGAAATGTGCGACGCCCAAATTGTAGTAGGCCTCGTAATGTTCCGGGTATTCCGCGATGGCCTGCTGAAAATATGGGATGCTCCCGAGGGCGTCACCCTTTTCGAGCACTTGACTGCCTTTAGCAAACGCCGCATGTGATTTGCGTTCTGCCTTCAAGTTTTGGACCGACACTACATAGTTGTTTCTAACTGCATTGGCGTCCGTCTGCCCCAGACAAGCTCTCGCTAAGAGTAGCGGCGCCGATGAAATCAGGACGGTAATCGATAAACAATGGCGGAATTTTCTGGCCAATCGGGAAGCGTTCATTTGGGACTTACTCTCAGGCGGGAAAGTCATCCCCCGTCAACGCTTCCATTCTGAAAGAATTTGCGACGTGCACGCGTGTGAATCGCGCGCTGTGTGGGCGGAGATACCTGCACGGACGGGCAGAGGGGTTAACTGCCCGATGGGACAGGAGGATGTTCCGGCGAAACGCTGCTCTAAAACTTATTCGTCCCGCTCTTCATACACTAACGCGTCTACCCGACGCAGAGACTGCGGTGGCTTCGCGCAGAAAGCTTGTTCCATGCGGAATCGTGGCGCCGAAATTCTCGGCGATGGTCTGGCCCATGTCTGCGAGCGTTTCGCGAATGCCCAGGTTGGCACCATATGGTGTGGCAGGGGAGTACGCCAAAATTGGCACGTACTCGCGCGAATGGTCAGTGGTTTCCCAGCGCGGGTCGGGGTCGCAGCCGTGGTCGGCCGTAATCAGGAGCAAGTCGGAGTGCCGCAGCAGCGGCAAGAATCCGGTCAGCAGTTGATCGAACTCTTCGAGCGATTTGGCAAATCCTTCCACGTCCTTGCGGTGGCCGTACAGCATGTCGAAATCGACGAGATTGCAGAAGATGAGTCCTTGCTGCCGGTCGCGGACGGCGGCGGTCAATTTTTCCATGCCATTAGCATTGCTCTTTGTGGTGACGTAGTCTTGCACGCCACGTCCGTTGTAAATGTCGTGTATCTTGCCGAAGCCGAAAACGGGCACGCCACGGTCCTCAAGAACGTCAAGAAGCATTGGTTTCGGCGGGTCGACGGCATAGTCGTGCCGCCGCGACGTGCGCGCGAAATTGCCGACGGGGCCCGCGAACGGGCGTGCTATGACGCGTCCCACGCGATGCGGGCCGTCGAGCAGCTTCCGCGCAATTTCGCACATGTGATACAGGTCGCGGATCGGGATTACGTCCTCATGCGTGGCGATCTGAAACACACTGTCGCCCGAGGTGTAAACGATGGGCTTGCCGGTGCGCACGTGCTCTTCGCCCAGCTCCTTGATGATTTCCGTCCCGGAGGCGGGCTTGTTGCCAATTGTTTTGCGTCCAATCAAGCGCTCAAAGTCGGAAATCAATTCGGGGGGGAATCCGTTTTTGTAAACGGGAAACGCTTGCTGGAGCCATACTCCGGCCATTTCCCAATGCCCGGTGGTCGTATCTTTTCCGGGCGAGTGCGTTTTGCCTTTTCCGTACGCCGCGAGAGGCGCTGCGATGGGCTGTAAATGTTTCAGGGGCGCGATATTCGCCAGACCGAGCCGCACCAAGTTAGGCAATTGCAGAGAGCGCGATTCCGCGATGTGACCTAACGTGTTGCGTCCCACGTCGCCGTATTCCGCAGCGTCCGGCAATTCGCCGATGCCTACGCTGTCCAAAACGATCCAGATAACTCTGTTCCAGGCGGCCATCGCCCGCTCCTTCGTCTCCTTCGACACCCGCGACTGTAGCATAGGCCAGAGGTCGCTGGCGTTGCAGCGCCCGCGGATCAAGCGGTATGCTGTCTGCAAGAATTGCGATCATCCAGTAAAGGTGAACTTTTCTTCCAAGGTGTGCGTAGTAAAGAAGGAAGAGGTGTGCGAATGGCCAACGTTACGTCTTCCCGGCGAACTTCCCTAGTTGTCCCGATCGTGCTGATCACGCTTGGCGCGATGTTCTTATACGCGAATTGGCGGCCAGCTTTTGATCCCTGGCCAATCCTGCGCACCTACTGGCCGCTGATCTTGGTATTTATTGGACTGGGCAAGATGTGGGATGCCACGCGCGGGCGACAAAATCCAGATGGCACCGCGCGGTCTGGGGGCGTATCTCTCGGAGCGACGATAGGGGCGCTGGCCTTCGTGTTGGTGCTGGTCGTTCTCTTCTGGCACGGACGGGCATTCACACACGACCGCCGCTATTCCAACGAGGTGCAGCACAATTCGCGGACGGTGGAGCGGCAGGGGGCTAAGTCGGTCAACGTCTCTCTGGATGCAAGCTCGGGTGAAATCGATATCAGCGGTGGCTCCAGCCATCTGCTGGACGCCGATTTCAACTATAGCTCTTCGTACGAAACTCCGCGCGTAGACTATAACGTCGCGGGCGGCGTCGGCCGCCTGACTATTTCTCAGGATAGCGGAAGCGCACATTTCGGCGCTCAACACAATCAGTGGAATTTGCGCTTCAGCAGCGAAGTGCCGCTGGAATTGAAAGTGGAAATGGGAGCAGGTCGTGGCCAGTTGCGGCTTCGCGATATGGCGGTGACGCGCTTGGAAATGTCCATGGGCGCCGGCCAAGCGGATCTGGACCTGACGGGCGACCGCAAGAATGACCTGGTCGCGAACCTGGAGGGCGGCGTTGGCCAGGTGACGATCCGTCTGCCCAGAAAAGTTGGAGTCATGGTCCAAGCATCAGGAGGCATCGGCGCGGTGGACGCGCACGGACTCCGCCACGACAACGGCGAATACACCAATGACGCCTATGGCAAAACTCCTGCCACGATCCACCTTAGAGTCGAAGGCGGCGTCGGTCAGATCAGCCTGATCGAGGAGCCGTAATAGTTGGTTTGCCCTGCCCGCACGCTCACCGTATAATTTGAAGTTTGGGCGGCGCTCTCCGAACGCGCTGTCTGGGCTTCTCTGTGGCGACAAACGAACTCATACCGGTGAACACCAGCCAGGACGTAATTTCGATCCGTGGCGCTCGCGTCCATAACCTGAAGAATATCAGCCTGGAAGTGCCTCACAACGCCATCACCGTGGTGACCGGTGTCAGCGGCTCCGGCAAATCCTCGCTCGCCTTCGACACGATTTATGCGGAGGGGCAGCGGCGGTACGTGGAATCGCTTTCCGCGTATGCGCGGCAATTTCTGGAGCGCATGGAGAAACCGGATGTGGATGAAATATCCGGGATTGCGCCGGCCGTAGCGATACGGCAGAAGAATTCGACACGCAATCCGCGCTCTACCGTGGCGACGGCCACCGAGATCTACGATTATTTGCGTTTGCTTTTTGCGCGCTGCGGGCAGACTTTTTGTATCAAATGCGGCGCGGTTGTACGCCGCGATAATCCGGAAGCAATCGCGGACAAGGTTCTTTCTCTCGCCCCCGGGCGTCGGTTTTATGTTCTTTACGAGCTGCGAATTGCGCAGGAGCAGCCCGCTGCCGGACGCCGCGGCGCGAAGAAAAAACCGGCGCCGCCTTCGCAAGAAGCCTTGCGCAATGCGCTCAGCGGAATCCAGAAGCGTGGTTTCAACCGGTTATATCAGGACGGCCATCTACACGAATTTTCTTCGCCGGAAACGCTACTGGAGGTGGACTTTACTCGGCCGGTTTATGTGGTGGTCGACCGGCTGGCGGTCAGCCCGGAATCGCGGGCGCGCTTGGTGGACTCGATTGAAATTTGTTATCGCGAGGCAGGCGGGGAAGCGATCCTGGAATTTGTCGGAGACGCAGCAGCAAAATCGGCGGAACGGCTTGTCTTCAACGAGAGATTTGAATGCAAGAACGACGGAACGCTGTACCAAGAACCGGAGCCAAGACTTTTTTCTTTCAACAACCCTTATGGCGCTTGCCCACGCTGTCAGGGCTTCGGCAATACGATCGATTTCGATTTGAACCTGGTTGTGCCGGACGCGAGCAAGGCTCTGGATGAAGGCGCAATCGAACCGTGGAGCAAACCGCGCTACAAAGCATTATTTCAAGAGCTCAAAAAATTTGCGCGCACGCAGGACATCCCCACAAATGTCGCCTGGCGGCACCTGACCGCGGACCAGCGGAAATCGATCCTGGAGGGCGACCCGGAAAATGATTTTGACGGCGTAAAGGGCTTTTTCAACTGGCTGGAACGGAAGAAGTACAAATTGCACGTGCGCGTATTTCTGAGCCGCTATCGCGGGTATGCGACGTGCCCTGATTGCGGCGGGACGCGGCTACGGGCAGAAGCGCGTGCGGTGCGGGTCGCAGGAAAGTCGATCACGGAGATTTGCACTTTTACGGTGAAGGAGGCGCGCGTATTTTTTGCCGGTTTGCAGCTCACCGAGGCGCAAACAAAGATTGCGGACAAGATTCTGGAGGAGATTCGCTCCCGGCTGCAATTTTTGGACGAAGTCGGGCTGGACTATCTTTCGCTGGACCGGCTGACTTCGACGCTTTCCGGCGGCGAATCGCAACGCATTCAGCTGGCCACATCGCTGGGGTCGCACCTTGTCGGCGCGCTGTACGTGTTGGACGAGCCCTCGATTGGCCTGCATCCGCGGGACACGCAGCGGCTGATCGATATTTTGAAATCGCTGCGCGACTTGGGCAACACGGTTTTGGTGGTCGAACACGATCCGGACACGATTCAGGCTGCCGACTACATTATCGACCTTGGCCCCGGGGCCGGGGAGCTCGGCGGGAAGCTGCTCTTCGCGGGCGCTTACGACGAAATGCTGCGCGAGCACAAATCGCTCACCGGCCGCTATCTGAATGGCGAGCTGCGCATTCCGGTTCCGAATAACCGGCATCGACCGAGCGGGAAGTTTCTGCGACTCTTTGGTGCTAGCCTGCACAATTTGCAAAACGTTGACCTGATGATTCCTCTGGGAACGCTGACGGTTGTGACGGGGGTCAGCGGTTCGGGCAAATCCACGCTGGTTCACGACGTGCTTTATCGCGCGTTGGCCGCGAAGCGCAATGGCGGCAGCGTGAAAGAGTTTTGCGACCGATTGGAAGGTGATAACCAGATCACGGAGGTGGTCATCGTCGACCAGTCGCCGATTGGCCGCACGCCGCGCTCGAATCCAGCCACGTACCTGAAAGCGTTCGACGCAATTCGCGAAGTCTTCGCCGACACTCCAGATGCTAGACGCCGCGGCTACACCGCCGGGCATTTTTCTTTCAACGTTCCTGGCGGGCGATGCGAAACGTGTCAGGGTGACGGCACCGTCACGGTGGAGATGCAATTTCTCGCGGACGTTGAGCTGATCTGCGAAGAATGCCGGGGCACGCGTTTCAAGAGCAGCGTCCTGGACGTGCGTCATCACGGCAAGAACATTCACGACGTGCTGGGTCTTACCGTGCGCGAAGCGCTGGCGTTTTTCGCCCACGTGCCGAAGATTGTCTCGAAATTAAGGGTGCTCAACGAAATTGGACTGGGTTATTTGCGCCTGGGACAATCGGCCACGACGCTCTCTGGCGGCGAAGCGCAGCGGCTGAAACTTGCCTCGCACCTGACGCACACGGAAAATCGCGGCATCCTTTACATTCTCGACGAGCCTACGACTGGACTGCATTTCGACGACATCGCAAAGCTCCTGGCGGCGTTTCGCAAACTACTCGAATCCGGAGCATCGCTTCTCGTCATCGAGCACAACCTGGACATCATCAAGTCCGCGGATTGGCTGATCGACATGGGGCCGGAAGGCGGCGACATGGGCGGCAAGGTGATCGCTACGGGCACGCCGGAGCAGGTGGCGCGCAATCCGCAATCACACACTGGAAAATACCTGGCGCGCATGCTCAACGCGAACGGTCAGGCAAAGCACGCCGGGAATGGCGCATCCAAATCAACAGGCCACGCGGCTACATTGGCAAATGGAGCCGGCGTTCCAGTCATCGAACCATGAAGCATTTTCCATCGCGGCTCAGCCTGTTGTTGCGGCGAGCTGCGCTCCTTTTCATCTCTCTAGCGTTCGGAGCGCAAGCCGCGCTTTGTTTTGGTAGCTGGGACGAGGCGCGGGCCGCTGTCCAAGCAAAACGCGACACGCAATCTCGACAACAAAAAATCGCGAACCCGCTCAACGATCTCCTCGACGAAGCGCAGCGAGATATCGACGCCAACAGCTTCGACGCGGCATTAGCGCCGCTACAGAAATTCATCGCGGAGAAGCCCGATGTTGCTTATGCACACTTTCAGTTGGGCTACGCGTACACAGCGTTGAAGCGTGGCGACGACGCGCGCGCCGAATACGAGCGGGCTATTGCGCTCGACGCCAAAATGCCCGAGGCTTACCTAAATCTGGGGATTCTTTTGCTGGATAAGCAGCAATACGTCGCGGCCATTGCTCCGCTGAGCAAAGCGGTTGAATTGCTCCCGGCGCAAAGCAGGCCGCGGTCTCTCTTGGGGGTTGCGCAGGACCGCTCGGGAGACCAAGAAAGCGCGGCGCGATCCTTCGAAGGCGTCTTGCACCTCGATCCCAATGACCTTACGGCCAACCATTACCTCGGCGATCTTGACCTGCGCCGAGGCAAGCCAGCGGATGCAGAGGCCAGGTTTCGCCATGCGTTGGAACTTCAACCGGATGCACCCGAGATCTTGCAAGGACTGGCGCAAAGCTTGGAGGCACAGAAGAAGCCCGAAGCCGCGGATGCCTACCGTACGTATCTGGCGGTCATGCCTGGGGATTCCGGCGCACGGGTCCGGCTGATCCATTTATTGATCAATGCGCAGGAGTATGATGCCGCGCTTGCGGAACTTGACCGTGCCGAGGCCGGGAAACCGCCATCGTTGGACGCACTGCGCCAGCGCGCGGATATTCAGGTCGCGCAGAAGAAATTCGCTGATGCCAGCGCGACGCTGCGCCAGGCCATCGCGGTGGCGCCCAATGATGCGCAGCTAATTGGCGGGCTGGGCCGCGTTTACTTACAGAAGCGCGATTTCCCTTCGGCCGAGAAAGAGCTGAAAGCGGCCTTGCAACTCGACCCTAACAACCTGGTGTATTGGAAGGATCTTAGCTCAACCTATTACCTCGCGGGAAATTGTCCCGCAACTCTTGCCACCTTGGACGTGATCGCAAAAGCGCAACCGCCCTCTTCCGGGGCGTGGTTTATTCGCGCGCTCTGCTACGATAAGCTGCGCCAGTTCAAACCCGCGCTGGAGGCGTATGACAAGTTTTTGGCGCTCGAGCAGGGAAAAGCCTCGGATCAGATTTGGCAAGCGCAGCAGCGGAGCAAAGTCTTGAAGCACATGCTGGAGGAGAAAAGATAAGCATGAATCGCTGGGGGGCGAGTCTGCTGGCCATCGCGATTGCAAGCGTTTCGGCCGGAATGGCGCGGCCGGCGCCGGAGGATGTGAATGCGCTACAGGCACGCTTCGACCGCGAGACGAATTCTGTCCACAAGGCCAAGCTGCTGGAGAAGCTGGGCGACGCGCAACTCGAACAAACTCGCCGCGCCTCGCAGGCCAGCGATTACAAGACCATAGGATTCGTGATGGAGAAATACCGCGACAATGCGCGAGCGGCGGTCGATGCACTAAAGAAAGATCACCCGGACGCGGAGCGCCACACCAATGGGTTCAAGCAATTGCAAATTCACGTACATAAATCCCTGCGCGAGGTGGACGAAGTGCTGGTCGTCGCTCCGGACGAGTTTCGGCCACCGTTGGAGATCGTGCGTCGCGACCTCGCAAACATAGATGATGAACTGCTGGAGTTGCTGTTCCCTCGGCACCCGCACGAGAAAAAACCTGCCGGTAAGAACGCGCCAGGCGCGCAAACATCGGGAGTATCACCATGAAGAACGTTGGGTCTCGCTGTTTATTCCTGGTCGTCCTCGTTGCGAACTTGTTCACTCCTTCATCGCGGGCGGCGCAGAAGGACTATCTGTCCGCGCTCGAGGCCGACAAGATCCGCGACGCGGAGAATACGAACGAACGTATCAAGCTATTCCTTACATTCGCGGAAGACCGCCTGAAGAAGTTTCAGTATGAACTGCAGCATCCGTCGTCCAACAAACATCCGGAAATGCTAAACGCCTTGATGAACGCCTACGTCGGCTGCGTGGACGATGCCGCGGACCTGGTTCAGCTCGGTATTCAGAAGCAGGAGAATATTCGGCCGGGAATCGATCTGATGGCCGACAAGACAAAGGAGTTTTTGCAGGCTTTGGAGAAAGTTTCGGCGGATGCAGTTGAAATCGAAATCTACAAAGACAATTTGGACGACGCCATCGAAGGAACCCGCGATGCCATGAATGATGCGGAGAAGGCCAAAAAGGCCGTTGCGCCACCTCCTGTACGGCGTAAGAATTAGCCGGTTGAGCGCACAGTCGAAAGATCAGGAGAACTTCCGAGAATTGAAGCCTAAGATCGTCAATCGTATGGGCGGGGCGAGCGAAATTGTTCCAGGAGGCGCAGCGTTGTTTCAGCGAGTGTATACGCGCCTGGGATGCGAAGGACGACCGCCGCGTTTTCGCGTGGACTTTTATCCGTATAGCAGCTTGGCGTTAACCATACGCCGCCGCGAGGATACGGTGTATGTGCGATTCTCTGACCTCTTGCGGCGGGCGCCACTCGCGGTGTTGGAAGGCGCGGCTGCATTGCTTTTGTCGCGTATGTACCGGCGCAGAGCCACCGCAGCCCTGACCGCGCCCTATTTAAACTATGCGCGCTCGCAGCGCACGCGCGAACGCATCAATCACATGCGCCGGCGGCGCATTCGGCCAGGCGCGGCCGGCCCGCAGGGGCGCCACTTTGATCTCGAAAAACTATTTCACGAGCTGAACGCCAGGTATTTCGAGGGCAAGCTGCAGCCTCCGCACATCGGCTGGAGCAATCGAAGCTGGCGGCGGCAATTCGGCTGCTACGATCCCGGGCCGAATCATATTCTGCTGAACCGGCGCATGGACCGGCCGGGAGTGCCGCAATTCGCGGTGGAGTATGTCCTGTTTCATGAAATGCTGCATGTGAAGCATCCTACGCGGCGTTCGGGCTGCAGTTTAGTGTCGCATTCGCGCGAGTTCCGCGAGGAAGAGAAGCGCTTTGCGGAGTTTGAGCGCGCCCGGCGAGTTCTCGACCGTTTGGCACGTTGAAGAGAATCAACAAAACGGATAAGGCCAAAAGACTGAGAACGCCGAAAAACCGCATCATTTACTTTTTCTTGCGCTCCACTTCGCTGCGCAGTTTGTCGATTTTCTTTCGGATTTTGTCTCTGTCCTCAGCGCGAGGATAAAGGTCGAGATAGCGCGAATACGACGCAATGGCTTGCTTCCGCAGGCCCTTCTTCTCCTGCGCTTCGCCAAGATAACGGAAGGGAATTGCGTAACCGGGCTTTGCCGTGGTCGCATCCTGAAAGCGGTCGATGGCGGCGTCCACGTCGCCTTTCCTCATGTAATACTGGCCGACTTCCAGGTCTTTTTCGGCGCGTAGCGGATCCCATGCGGGTTGGTCCGGCGCATTCTGCGTGGCATTGTCCGATTGCTTCTTCTTCTCGGGTTTCTTTGGCGCTGGCGCATTGGCAGGGTTGGAAGAGGACTCCGGCGCCGGTTCCTGAGCGCGCAGCCACAATCCCGCTAAAAGCAGGACGATTCCGGCCATCGCCCGCATCCAATGTAATGGCGGTCTACCCTTCATCTCTCGCTCGACTCCTGCGCTCTCCGCTATCCGATTCGCTCTAGTATGATGGAAGTTGCATCGAAATCGGAGCCATGAGCTCCGAATTCTGAAGATTGCCTGATGGAACCTCGCGAAAAAGCGGCTGGCCTCCCCGAAAGCGCCGGGGTGTACCTGTTCAAGGACGCCGCGGGGGCCGTCTTATATGTGGGCAAGGCGGGTTCCCTGCGCAACCGCGTGCGCTCGTATTTCCTCGAGTCGCGGTGGATGGACGCCAAAACGGGTTCCTTGGTTCGCGAAATTGCCGACCTGGAAACGATCGTGGTCGACAACGAGCGCGAGGCACTGGCCCTCGAAAACAATCTCATCAAGCGCTATCACCCGAAATTCAATGTCCTTCTGCGCGACGATAAGACTTATCCCTACATCAAGTTCACCGCGTCGGAGAAGTATCCGCGTGTGTATTTCACGCGGAGCATCAAAAAGGATGGGTCACTTTATTTTGGGCCGTATTTTCCGGCGGGCTTGGCGCGTCGCATTTTGCATTTCATTCACAAACGCTTTCTGGTGCCGAGCTGCACGGTGGATTTAGAGCGCCATCATCCGCGGCCTTGTTTGCAGTATTACATCAAGCGCTGCCAAGGTCCGTGCGTCGACGGCCTCACGACCGATGAGCGTTATGCCGAGGCCGTACGCGATGCTCGCATGTTTCTGGAGGGTCGGCGCCACGATTTGATGAAGAGTCTGGAAGAACGCATGGCCGCCGCCGCTGAGCAAGAGCTTTTCGAGCAGGCCGCTGCTTATCGCGATTTGCTGCGCACCCTGGAAGACATTGAGGAGCGCCAGCGCATCGCCGCCGCGCAGGGTGACGATACCGACGTCCTTGCCTATTATGCTGAGCCACCGCTCGTCTCCGCGAACCTGTTCCACTTGCGAGGCGGCCGCGTGGTGGACCGCCGCGAATTTTACTGGGAAGACCTGGCAGAATTCGATCCGCACGAATTCGTGCCGTCGCTACTGAAGCAGCTTTATTTGGAAGCGGAATACTTGCCAAAAGCCATCCACGTGCCGATTGATTTCGAAGACCGCGCGCTGTTGGAAGAGACGCTGACGGAGCGCGTCGGCCACAAGGTCGAGATTTTCACGCCGCAACGCGGGAGCAAGCGCGCGTTTTTAGATCTGGTGGAAAACAATGCCAAGCATTCCTTCGAGCAACGCTTCCGAGTCCTGAAACCCAGCTCGAAGGCCATCGGAGAAGCGGTGCAGAATGCTCTGAATTTGCTGGAAGAGCCGCGTCGTATCGAGTGCTTCGATATTTCGCACATGCAAGGCACCGACACGGTGGCATCCATGGTCGTCTGGGAAGACGGCCGGATGAAGAAATCGGAATACCGCAAGTTCATCATTCGTGGCGACGGAGGAAACGGTGCATCCGCTGGCGCTCTGCCGGTGCTTCGCCAAAACGACGATTTCGCCAGCATGCGTGAAGCGGTGACTCGCCGCTATCGCCGGATGCTGGAAGAGACGCGGCCGATGCCCAGCTTGATCCTGATTGACGGCGGCATCGGTCAGCTGCACGCCGCGGCACAAGCTTTGGAATCGTTGCAGATCATCAATCAGCCGCTGGCCAGCATCGCGAAGAAAGAAGAAATCCTGTACATCCTCGGCCAGGAAGATGAGCCATGCATTCTGGATCGCCACTCCCCAGTTCTGCACCTGATTCAACAGATTCGCGATGAAACCCACCGTTTTGCGGTAAGTTTTCATCGCCAACGCCGTGCCAAGCGGCAAACGAAGACGGCCCTGAGCGATATTCCCGGTGTCGGGCCGCGTACCATTCAGAAGTTGCTGCGCGAATTTGGCAGCATCGCAAATTTGCGCAGGGCGGGGAGAGAAAAGCTGAGTCGCGTCGTTTCACCTAAAGTCGCCGATGCGATCCTTATGCACTTGGAGGCGGAAGCGACGGCAGGGCAGCCGAAATAGGGGGCTTTAACCGTAATCCGGCCCTAACAGCGGTTAGCCCGTGTTGCACTGCACTCATCGCTATGCTACGGTTCCCCTGGAGGTTTCTATGGCGGACAATGTCGGATCAAAGGTTACTTACTTCCTCGTAGGCCTCGGTGTTGGCGCGCTGGTCGGCGTGCTGTTTGCGCCCAAGTCTGGTGAAGAGACACGCGACCTGCTCTCCAAAAAGGCCGACGAAGGCCGGGACTATGCGCAGCGCAAAGCGCGGGAACTTCGCGAGCGTGCGGATGAACTAATCGAGCGCAGCAAGGACGTCGCGGTGCGCAAGAAGGACTCGATCGCCTCTGCCGTCGAAGCGGGGCGCGAAGCATATCTGCGCGAGTCGGCGAAGTCCTGAAGCGTCTTAGGTTAGACGTTAGGACAGGCTGCGGCAGAGTTGTGAGCCTGCGGTTTGAACGCCCCGCAGGTGCATCTTACCGATAGGGTCCGCCCTGGCAGGGCGCTGGGGGTAAGCCATGGAGAAGTGGGTTCAAATCTTCGTAGTGGTCGCGGCGGTCGCCATCGTCGTGCAGACAGCCATGCTGACCGCGCTGTTCCTGCAGATGAAACGCCTGGCGGAGCGCTTGGAGCGCTTCACGGGTGACCTGGAAACGCGTTTGACCCCGATCCTCAGTCGGGTGCAATACTTTATCGAGGACACGCAACCGAAAATTTCGGAAATGGTGGCCGACGCCGCCCATGTCGTGTACTTGGCGCGCGCGCAAGCCCAAAAGGTGGACCGCGTTTTCACCGAAGCGTCCGACCGGCTGCGCGGGCAGCTTGTACGCGCTGACCGCATTCTGACCGGCGCATTGGAAGCGATGGAGGACGCGGGGTCGAAGTTCTCCCACAACGTGTGGCGGCCCGTGCAGAAGGTTTCCGCCCTGATGCAAGGCATCAAGGTGGGGATTGACCTGCTGCGCTCGCGGAGGGGTAATCGGCGGCCGGAAGAGCCGCTAGAGCACGAAGAAGAGTTGTTTATTTAGCGCGATTTCAAATTCTTAACGCCTAGAGAGGCAGACGCTTTGGCGCCTGCCTTTTTTATTTAGCAAATCCAGCCGCCACCCAGTACGCGCTCGCCGTTATAGAAAACGGCGCCTTGACCGGCCGTAATGGCACGCTGCGGAGCGTCAAACACAATGCGCGTGTTAAGCGCGTCCAACGGCGTAATGGTGGCCTCGGCGGGCACGTGCTTATGGCGAATCTTTACCGTGGCGCGCAGAGGCTCTGCGGAAAATTCGTGAGCAATCCAGTTCACGTCTCGCACATCGCACGTAGTGGTGCGCAGCGTTTCGTCATCTCCTACGACCACGCGATTCTTCTCGCGGTCAATGGCGATCACGTATTGCGGCTTGCCGGCTGCGAACCCTAACCCCTTGCGCTGCCCGATGGTGAAATTGTGCACGCCGCTATGACGCCCCACAACGACGCCATCTTCGGACACAATCTCTCCATCGGTGTTCGCCAGAGCTGAACCTCGCTCCCGCGAATAGGCCTCAATGAACTGGACGTAATTCCCGTTGGGAACGAAACAAAGCTCCATGCTTTCGGGCTTGTCGGCTACGGGAAGGTTCGCCACTCGCGCAACGGTGCGCACCTCTTCCTTGGTGAGCTCGCCCAGAGGAAATTCGCTGCGCGCAAGCTGATCCTGAGTCAGTCCCCAGAGAAAGTAGGACTGATCCTTGCTATCGTCGCTGGCACGCCACAATTCCCAGCGGGCGGTCCGCGCATTGCGTCGAATACGCGCGTAATGGCCGGTGGCTAGCCGCTCCGCGCCAATCTGCCGTGCCATGCGCAATAGCGGCTCGAACTTTACGTCCGTGTTGCAATTCGTGCACGCGATGGGCGTGAGTCCGGACAAATATTGATCGACAAACGGGCGGATTACGCGCGCCTCAAACTGCTCCTCGAAATTGACCACGTAGTGCGGAAAATTCAGATGCTGCGCGACACGCTTGGCGTCGTACACGTCATCTAGCGAGCAGCAACGATGCTGGGCCGGGCCATCGCCCTGCAACTCCGGGAGGCGGCGCTGGTTCCAGAGCTGCATGGTCAGCCCGATGATCGGATGCCCTTGCTGTTGCAGGAGTGCCGCGACAGTAGAGGAATCTACGCCGCCGCTCATGGCCACGGCAATCAGGCCGCTCTGGAGTTCCGCGTTGGCGGGCAGAGTGTCGAATTGTGTTGCGCTGCTCATGCTCTAATCATTTTACGGGAAAACGTTGTTTCGTGCGCAGCAAGTCCGCGGCCGGCGGTGGGGCAGCGTGCAAGTCTCTTTAGTAGATGCGCTGGGACTGCGTCGCCGCCGCCCTAGGATCGTGTCGCAGCTTCCTTGCGGTAGGTCGGCGATAGCTCACGAAGCTGGTCGACCGCGGCCGGCACAAGTTCCAGCGCGAAACCGATCTCCGCGTCCGTGGTGTGTCGGCCCAGGCTAAAACGTAGACTCGAGCGCGCTTCCTCTGGGCTGAGGCCGATCGCCGTAAGCACATGAGAAGGCTCGACGGCGCCGGACGAGCACGCCGCCCCCGTCGAACACGCGAGCCCTTTCAAATCGAGCGCGATCACCAGGGCTTCGCCTTCTATCCCGGGAAAAGTAATGTTCGTCGTGTTCGGGGTGCGCGGAGCTTGCGCGCCATTTGCTCGCGAGTGTGGCACGCGCGAAAGCAGCCCTCGCTCCAAACGGTCGCGCAAAGCAGAAATTCGCGCCGCGTCATCGGCCAATGACTTCCTGGCAAACTCAGCGGCCTCGCCCAAGCCGACGATCCCAGCAACGTTTTCCGTGCCGGGCCGGTACCCTCGCTGGTGATGGCCACCGTAAAGAAGCTGCTGCAAACGCGTGCCTCCGCGGATGTACAGCGCTCCGACGCCCTTCGGCGCATAAAATTTGTGACCCGAGAGGGAAAGCAAGTCCAAGCGCAGTGCATTCACGTCAATTGGTAATTTCCCGGCGGATTGCACGGCGTCGGTATGGAAGGAGACGTCGGCGTCCGCGGCGATGCGCCCAATTTCTTCGAGCGGCTGTACGGTGCCGAGCTCATTATTCGCGTGCATCACCGTGACCAGTACGGTCTCCTTGCGGATAGCTCGGCGCAAGCCGTCCAGTGAAACAAGCCCTTCGCGATCCACGGGCAAATAGGTGACGTCGACACCGAGCTTCTCGAGCGCCTGGCAAGTGTTGAGCACTGCTTCGTGTTCGATAGCCGTGGTAACGATGTGCCGGGGAGCGCCAGAGCCGTCCGGCGCGCGCAGCGCAGCGGAAAATGGTTGCGCCAGCCCAAAGATGGCGTGATTGTCGGCTTCCGTGCCGCCGCTGGTAAAAACGATTTCCTGCGGCCGCGCACCGAGCAGTGTGGCCACCCGCTCGCGTGCCGTCTCGACTGCGGCGCGAGCCTTCTGGCCGAAGGTGTGTATAGAAGCGGCGTTGCCATACTCTCCCGAAAGATACGGGAGCATGGCGTCAAGCACGGCGGGCTCGACAGCCGTGGTGGCATTGTGATCCAGATAGACGCGCTTCATGGTCGTCCTATCAGGATAGTCTCGCAATCCCAGGACAGCAAGCTGGCCGTAACAAGACGCTTAGCGTGTGCGCGTCAGCGCATCACAGTCCACCCCTATGGGCGACAGAGAAGTCATCGATCGGGAAACGCGCAAGTAGGCCAGGCTAGCGGGCCAAGGTGAGTAGTACGCTGTTGAGTTGCATCAGGTCGGCGTCGACGCGGTAAAAGCCAGAGCGCCACTGTGTGTTCGCCTCTTCGGCGTCCACTTTCAGTACCGCAAAATCGCGCACCTGCTGCGGGTTATTCGCAAAACTGGGGAATTCCTGGCCAAGGTACGTGATGGCGCCGGGTGACGCGAGATGCTCGCAGTCTTCGCGATTCAGTACGGCGCGCAGCATGCCTTGGTTCTGGGCGTGGGGCTGACAAAAGTAGAGGCTGGCCATACCCGCCCATCATGGGCAAACTCCTGGGAAAGTTGAATGGTACGGCAGTCCTAAGGTGTAGCCGAGTAGTGACCCCCTACAGCAGGTTGGGAAACTCTTAGAAATGCGAATTCTTGGGAAAATAGGCGAAACCCGGAAGCGTGAGCACGGAATATCCCCAATTTTTTCTATCGCTTACAGAAAAATTACGCATATTACCTGCTTGCCCGTGTCGCATCCTACTGAATGAGTCAAATAAATCCTTTCTTGTGCGGCGGGAAACATTCCCGCCTCCTTGTAAAGAAAATCGAGGGAGCTAAAGCATGAAAGTGTCGAGGAACCTGTTCAGTCTAGCGGTTGCGTCGTTGCTGCTGGGGGCCACTGCCTTTGCGGCGCCGACCAAGGGAACCCTGAAGCTGTTTGAGCAAGTGAGCGTCCAAGGCAAGCAGTTGGCGCCCGGACAATACACCGTCGAGTGGAATGGAGAAGGCCCGAACGTTGAACTCAGCATCACCAATGGCAAGCAGGCGGTAGCGTCGATTCCGGCGCGCGTGGTGCCGGTTGGCGCAAAGAACACTGCTAGCGGCTATTCGTCCGCAAAGCAGGATGACGGCAGCACCGCCCTGACGAGTGTTTTCTTTCAGGGCAAGGCGTATGAGCTACACGTCGGCCAGGAGTCGGCCACGACCGCTCCACAACCCGGAACCAGCGGCAGCAATCAATAAGCTGCGGGTAGCGACTTCCAGGTGTTAACGGTTGTAAGTATGGCGACGAAGGGCCGCGGAAACGCGGCCCTTCGTGTTTACACGGGTTCTCTAGGGACACGGCCTGGAATTACATCGGCACGAGGCGAAGCCTTAGCCTACGCGACTGGATTCGACGCGATATCCGGGTCACGTTGCGCGTGAAATTGCGCGGCTTCGGTTGAGTCCGCCAGCGCGGTGGTGGAAGAGTTGCCGCTCGAGACAACCTTCGCGATTTCGTCGAAGTACCCGGTTCCCACGAAGCGTTGATGGGTGACCGCGCGATAACCCAGCTCCTGTGCCGCGAACTCCTCCTGCTGTAGCTTGGAATAAGCGGTCATGCCCGCCTGCGAATAGCCGCGCGCGAGGTGGAACATGCTCATATTGAGCGAATGAAAGCCTGCAAGGGTCACGAACTGGAATTTGTAGCCCATCTTGCCCAGCTCTTGCTGAAAGTTGGCGATCGTTACGTCATTGAGCTTCTTCCAGTTAAACGACGGCGAACAATTGTAGGCAAGAAGCTTCCCAGGAAAGCGCGTGTGGATAGCGTCGGCAAATTTTCTCGCTTCGGCTAGATCAGGCGTCGAGGTTTCGCACCACAACATGTCGGCGTAAGGGGCGTAGGCCAGGCCGCGAGCGATCGCGGCGTCAATGCCACCGCGGAATTGGAAAAAGCCTTCAGGCGTGCGCTCGCCATGGACGAACTCGCGATCGCGCGGGTCGGCGTCGGACAAAAGCAACCCTGCGGAATTAGCGTCCGTGCGCGCAATCAGAATTGTGGGCACGCCGCAAACGTCAGCAGCCACTCGGGCAGCGGTCAGCTTCTCGATGAATTCGCGAATCGGCACGACTACCTTGCCCCCGAGGTGCCCGCATTTTTTAGCCGAGGACAATTGATCCTCGAAGTGCACGCCGGCGGCGCCCGCTTCGATCATCGCCTTCATCAATTCATAGGCGTTCAGCGAGCCGCCGAAACCAGCCTCCGCATCGGCCACAATCGGCGCGAACCAATACGCGCCAGTGCGCTTGCCTTCCGCGGACTCAATTTGATCGGCGCGGAGCAGCGCACGATTGATGCGCTTGACCAGCGCCGGTGCGCTGTCGCAAGGATAGAGGCTTTGATCGGGGTATACGTCGCCTGCCGTATTGTTGTCGGCGGCGACCTGCCAACCGCTGCCATAAATTGCTTTTAGACCGGCTTGCACCATTTCGATGGCTTGATTGCCGGTGACCGCCCCGAGTGCAGGGACGTAGGCATCCGTGTGCATCAGGTTCCACAGGCGTTCCGCGCCAACACGGGCCAGCGTATATTCGATCTGGATGGTGCCGCGCAGTCGAAGCACGTCCGCGTAAGAATAGGGGCGCGTGATCCCGGACCAGCGTGGGTTTGTGGCCCAGTCGGAATGGTCGCTTTGTTTGCTACGTCCATCGGTGCCGTTGACTGACATTGCGTCTCCTTGCTTGGGCCGGGACTGTCCAGGCAAAAACAGAATCAAACCGGATTGAACTCGCCGCGGCGAATCATCTCTTCGCTTAGGCGGCGCGCTTCGCGAAGCGTTTCGGCTTGCTTTGCAGAGGCGTCGCTAGTTTGCTTCGCGTTTTCCTGCAGCAACCGCCCGAGTTCCTGATCGAAAAGCTCGTGTATTAGTTCCGGTGTGTGACGAACGGGTTGCCCGTTCTCGTTCAGAACGTCGACCGTATCCGCATGCTTCATGCGCTGGGCAATCATTAGCCGGTAAATACGGTCGGTGGCCAGATCTTCCATGTAGCCATCTAGCAAACTCGCGCCGCGGCCGTTCAATACGCCGTTGCGGTAGCGAATCACCGTGCGAATCGCGGCGCGCGTGCCTGCCAGCGTGCGCTTGCCGACGCCGCTTGGCAGCGGCCGCAGATCCGGATGCGCATCGGCATTCTTCGGGCGAGCCTCTAGCTGATTCGGAGCAGGGAATTGCGTGACCGCGATTTCGTTCTGGTCCGGGTGGCCTGTCCATGCGCCATCCATCAGGCAAGACGCTTCGTTCTTCTTATCCTCGGCGAGAACGGCGAGCGCGCGGGCGTTGAGTTCCGGATTATCGCGGCTCGGATAGAGCGCGGTCATGCCCCCAATGGCCAGCATGCCGTGTTTATGGCAAATCTCCGGCATCAGCGTGCGCAAATTTTGAAAGAAAGCGACGTTATGTGGAATGGTGTTGCGGTCCGGCAAAACCCATTCCGGGTTTTCAAGGTTGAAGTGAATCAGGCTGGCCATGTAATCCCAGCGGCCCAGATTCAATCCGAGGATGTGCTCGCGGAGGTTCCAGGCGAACTCTTCCATTTGGAATGCCAGCGGATGCGCTTCCACCAGCGCCATGCACTTTATGGCATCGGTGGGCTGGCCCTTGGCGCGCGCAATCATTTGGAAAAGATCGCGCCACCAGAGCGCTTCGTCCGCGGATTCCGACTTGGGGATATAGAAGGTAAGGGGATGCTTCAGCGCGCCGAAATCCACCTGATACGCGACCATCGCCACATCAAACAGGGACGCTGGCAGAAGTTCGCCAGGAAGAACGCCAGCTTGATGTAAGTGCAAGCCGCGCGGCCGCGTGAGCAGTACTGTCTTGCTGGATTGAATCTCTACCGTACGGTTCCGCTTCTTATCGAAATAGTTGAGCCGGCCGGCAAGCGCTTCCAAAACGTTGTGGATTCCAACGGTGAGATGCTCCCAAGTGTTGGCGTTGGAGTCTTCCAGATCCAGCATCACACCTGGCGCGCCGGAGTTGAGCATCTTCACCACGAGCTCGGCATCATCCGCCGGGCCGGTCATCTGATTGCGCTGATCGAAGCACCATTCTGGCAGCTCGATTTGCCAGGCCTGCATCGTCGAGACGGACGGCGAGAGGAAGGTCGGCTGCTTGCCGGCATGCGCTTCGTGCAGCGCCGTCTCGCGACGCGCGATCAGCGCACGCTGGCGCAACGTCAGCGCGGCATGCAATGGCGCCAGGAATTCAAGAAAGTCCGCGGGTAGGTCGCGCGTCGCGTCAAAGCCCGTCGGCGCGGTGTTTACGGGCATTAGCCGATCCGCGATTGCGGTCGGTGTGATCGACAACCCTCCTTTGGTGCTAGTGGTAGCCATCAGTTAGTCCCGATCAACGGCGGCTCGAAGTGCAGATAATGACGCATCTCCATAGATCCAAAGGCAATTGGCAGGCCAATGCGCAGCTTCGCTGTGCCCATAACCCACTGATAATGAGCCATATACATCTGGGCCAAACAAACTTTACACGACGACATGCACTGCCTGGCTCCCATCGGCACAGAGTTGCTCTCAGTGGGCCAAAAACTTCCCGAGCAGGATTTCCCGCCCTTATCCTGAATATTAGCGTCGAAAAGGGCTGCTAGCCACCACTCGGCCGAAGGAAGGAGGGCAAAACACTCTCTGATATTGCGCGGTGCAACTCTATACGCTGGAATGTGTACGAAAGGCGTCCAGGCAACCGTAGAGTCAGGCGCTTCAACCCTGCCGAAACGCCTGCGACAGTGCTTGAAATTAAAACAGGGCCGACGCAGTCGGCCCTGTTTTGTACCATCCGAGATCAGGCAAAGACTAGCGACTGCTCTTGACCACCAGATTGTTCTTCACCTCAAAAACGTTCGGCACGCCGTTGGCGCGCAAACCAGCAAGATTCTTGTCGGTTTCATTGTCAACCACGCCCTCGAGACTGACATGCCCATTCTTCACGATGATGTGAATCGAAGGCATTGCCGACCAGCCGTATTTCGAGAGGGTCGGATCACCGTAGATGGCGCGATAAAGCGCACGGCGCAACTGGTCATCCATCGGAGAGGTGGGAAGCGCCTCGATATTGTTCGTGACTCCGGACACGCCCTCGATGCTCTTAACCACCCCTTCCGCGTCGTGCTTGAGAGTTGGATTGCTGACTTGGCCTTCGAGCGTGACGTGATCCCCATCCACCTTGAAGGCAAGGTTGTCGAAAACCGAGTAGTAGGGAAGCAAAAGAAGCTGGTGTCGCACTTCGCGAACTAGATTTTGATTGGCTTTGGTCTCCTGACTAGGCGCTGGAGATGCGCCCGCCGGCGTTATAACGGCGCTGCCTAGCCACAGGGCCAGCATGGCGAAACCGAACCGGACCCAGTTCTTCAACATGAAATGTCTCCTTAAAATGAAACTTTAAGTGCTGCTGCTACTTGGATTCAGCACCCATGGAAAGGGCTGCAAAGCGCTAGCTTGCAGCGGGTGCTAGCATAGTCGAACGGGTGATTCCGTTCAGGTCTCCAAGTCGACGTGCGGGTGAGGGCATTGTGCTGGTGATTGCGCATCGCGGGGCCTCTGGGCACGCGCCGGAAAATACGCTGGCAGCGTTTCGCAAAGCTGTGGCGCAGGGTGCGGCATTCATCGAGACGGATCTGCAACTTTCGCGCGATGCGCGCTTCGTGGCGATTCACGACGCTACGGTGGATCGCACCACCAACGGGCGCGGCGCGGTGCACGATATGACTCTCGCGGAATTGCGTGGCCTCGATGCAGGGTCGTGGTTCGGCAGTGAATTTGCCGGCGAGCGCATTCCCACCTTGGAAGAAATTTTCGAGTTTTCGAAGAAACACGATGCCGTGTTCTACCTGGAGCTGAAACCGAGCGGTTCCTGGGGCGGCGAGCACGCGCTGATCGGTTCGCTGCGGGAATCAGGAGAGATTCCGCGCACGGTGGTGATTTCCTTCGACATCGCGGTCCTCGAGTCGCTGCGGAAACTTGAACCGACACTGATGACCGGCATGCTGTACGAAGGGCAAATCGAGGGCCCGGTCGAACGCGCGGTGGAGATTGGCGCGCGTCAACTGGCCGTGCGCAGTGATTTGGTGACGCCAGCCCTGTTGGGCGACGCGCGAAAGAAAGATCTGCAAGTAGTGTGCTGGACGGTGAACCAACCCGCGCATATGCGTCTGCTGATTGATGCCGGGGTCGACGGCATCATGAGCGATTATCCCGATCGTTTGCTTGCCGCGCAGAAGAAAGGGAAAAGCTAAATCGCGCACAAGCCTTGGGTGCAGGCTTACCAGGTCTGCAGTGCTTGGAAGAGAGCCGCGAAGTTAGCTACCGAGAGCTGCTCGGCGCGTGCGTCAGCGCGCACGTCCAACTTCCCCAGAGCGCTCCGAATTACGTCTGGTTTCACCCGCGACTTCAAATTATTCACCAGCGTCTTGCGTTTCCGCGAGAAGCACAGCTTCACAAAATCCAGGAACTTCGATTCGTCGAGATTAGGAAGCTTCGCGCGCTCGCCGGGGAAGCGTAGAGTGACCAAGGCGGAACTTACCTCCGGCGGAGGGCGAAATGCTTCGCGCGGAATCTCCAGCACGAGTTCGGGCCGCGAAAAATATTGTGTGAGTACGGAGAGGTAGCCGTAGTCGCGCGTGCCCGGCTGAGCGGCCAGGCGCAGTGCCACTTCGTGCTGAATCACTATGTGAATTTCGTCGATGATTTCCGCGCTGGCAAACAGGAGATGCAAAATCGGCGAGGTGATGTAATACGGCAGATTGCCGTAGATGCGTACGCGTCTCCCCGAGGCAATCTTGGCGATATCCACCTCCAAAATGTCTGCGGAAATAATCTCCAGATTGGAGAAGCGCTTGGCCAGCCGTTTCAGGCTTGTCGCGAGTTGGGAGTCAACTTCGATCGCATGGACGGGCGTGCCGGTCGAAGCAAGTTGCTCGGTCATCTCGCCGTGCCCCGCCCCGATTTCGATCCAGCAGAAATCCGCGGCCTCGCCTCGAGGTAAAGGCGTAATTGATTGCTCGGAGATCCGAATGGCCCGCGCGATCTCTTCGCGCCAACCAAGATCCTCAAGGAAATGTTGGCCCAGACGTTGGCGTGCCATTCCTCTCTGCGACCTCTGTGCCCTCTGTGGTTAAAGTCCGCGCTGTCCGCTTGCGGACGCCCAGTATACGCGCAAGCCTGCTTGACGACGTTAATTGCGTCGGATAGCGTTAGACGTTACTGAATTTCTTGGGAGCACCGTGCGAATTCTTTTCGTAGCATCGGAAGGACTACCTTTTTCGAAGACGGGGGGCTTGGCCGACGTAGTCGAGGCGTTGCCAAAGGCTTTGGTCGCCCTTGGACACGAGGTTGCGGTGGTGTTGCCACGCTATCGCGGAACGAAAACCAGTTCGGTTGTCGTGCCCAGCGTCACCATTCCGATGGGTGGCACGCGCCTCCGTTTTCCGTCCGTCGCCGATGGTTCCGTGATCAGCGGCGTGCGGTACTTTTTCGTGGACGATCCCGCCTATTTTGATCGTGACGACCTCTACGGCGGCGCTGGCGGCGATTACCCCGACAACGCTGAGCGTTTCAGTGAGTTCTCCCGTGCCGCAATTGAAATCGCCAAACATGTCTGGCGGCCCGACGTCATTCACTGTCACGACTGGCAGTCCGCTCTTGTCCCCGTGCTGCTGCGAACGACGTACGGCGACGATCCGTTGGTCCGAGACATTCCCGTTGTCTTCACGATTCACAACATGGGCTACCACGGCCTGTTCGGCAGGGATGCGCTCGACCGCGCCGGCATTCCCGTTGGCGTCTTTCATCCCGGCGGCATCGAATTCTTCGGCAGCGTGAATTTTCTCAAGGGCGGGCTGGTCTTCGCCGATTACCTCACCACCGTCAGTCGCAAGTACGCGCAAGAAATTCAAACGCGCGAATACGGCTATGGCCTGGACGGCGTCGTGCGTGGCCGCGCCGACCGTCTCGTCGGCATCCTCAACGGTGTGGACTACGCGCTTTGGAATCCGGAAAAGGACAAATTCATCGCCGCAAAATATTCGGCAAAAGATTTGAATGGCAAGCAAGTGTGCAAGCAGGCGCTGCTGGCTCTGTTCGATTTGCCCGCCGAGTATCTGGCAAAGCCGGTGGTCGGCATCGTCTCGCGTTTTGCCGATCAAAAAGGCTTCGACCTCATCGCCGAGCGAGCTCACGAGCTGATGCGCGAAGACTTGCTGCTGGTCGTGCTCGGCACCGGCGAACGCAAGTACGAAGAGCTCTTCCGCGCGCTCGCCGCCGGATATCCCGGGCGCGTCGGCGCGAAGATTGCTTATGACAATGGAGTAGCGCATCAGATCGAAGCCGGCGCGGACATGTTCCTGATGCCTTCGCGGTACGAACCCTGCGGCTTGAACCAGATCTACAGTTTGAAGTATGGTACCGTGCCAATTGTGAGGGCCACCGGCGGACTCGATGATACGATAGAAGTGTTCGACATCGAGCACGGCAGCGGGACCGGTTTCAAGTTCGTGGAGTATACCGGGGCCGCGATGCTCCGCAGCATCCGACAAGCGCTTCATCTTTTCATGGACGAGCGGATTTGGCGGCGCATTCAACTGAACGGTATGGCCAAAGATTTTTCTTGGAAGGGTTCCGCACTGGAATACGCCAAGGTTTATGCCGCGGCGCGCACGGCGCGGGGTTTGCCGGCTGCCCCAGAACCGCCTCCTGCGCCAAGAAACCAAAAGCCTGTTGCAACATCTAATTAAACTGGTCTAGGAGAGAGAAAGGCGCTTGCCTTGCAAGCCCTTGAGGACAAAGAACATGGCTGATAACAGCATCCTGGCAGTAAACGATGGAAACTTCGAAGCCGAAGTTCTGACGGCAAGCAACACGCAGCCCGTCATGGTCGATTTTTGGGCGGAATGGTGCCGCCCGTGTCACATGCTGGCGCCTACCGTTGCGGAAATCGCGCACGACTACGCGGGCAAGCTCAAAGTGACCAAGCTCAATGTCGACGAAGCCATGAACTCTGCTGGCCGCTACAACATTCGCGGCATCCCCACGCTGCTCGTTTTCAAGAACGGACAAGTGGTCGAGCAGATCGTCGGCGCAGTGCCCAAAGAACAGATCACCAAGGCGCTCGAGCGCCACTTTGCACCAACCGCGCCCGCCACACCGACCGCTTAATCTGCCTTCCGGCGCAGCTGGCTATTAGCAGCAAGGTCGAATTTTCTATGGGCGTGCCATTAATTGGCGCGCCCTTTCTTTCGTCTGGCTGTTTGTCTCCTTTCTGACATGCGGCGGTAACACCTTTTCTGGTATAAACCGCTAATGGCCTCCCCTTCAAAAAAAATCGTTCGCTGCCATTGGGCCAGCAATGAATGGAACATTCCCTATCACGATGACGAATGGGGCGTGCCCGTACACGACGATCGCAAGTGGTTCGAACTGCTCATTCTGGAAGGCGCGCAGGCAGGTTTGAGTTGGGACACTGTGCTGCGCAAGCGTCAGCGTTATCGCGAAGTCTTCGACGGCTTCGATGCGGAGAAGGTCGCGCGCTACGACGCTAAAAAAGTTAAGCAATTACTCGCCGACTCCGGCATCATCCGCAATCGCCTGAAAATCGCAGCCACCATAAGCAACGCACAGGCGTTTCTGAAAATGCAGCAGGAATTCGGCAGCTTCGACGCGTACGTCTGGCGTTTCGTGGATGGAAAGCCCAAACAAAACGCCTGGAAACACAAGCTTCCGGCGAGAACGAAGGAGTCTGACGCGCTAAGCAAAGACCTGGTGAAGCGCGGCTTCCGCTTCGTCGGCTCCACAATCTGCTACGCGCTGATGCAAGCCACCGGGATGGTGAACGACCACGCTGTGACCTGCTATCGGTACCGCCAACTGGCGGGGAGAATGGGGTAGCATATTTCGAATATGCGATCGTGCATAGCAGCATTCTGGGTTCTGCTATTTTGTGGCTCCGTTTCTGCCCAGAAAACTCGGTCGGTTGCGACAATGCCGACCGAATTTGAACTCGGCAGGCGCACGTTCTTCGATTTTGGTCCGCCATTTAATTTTTACGAGATTATTATTGTTCGTGACGCGGCAGGTGGCGCATCCGTTGAGCGGATCACGCTAACTCCTGCGGCTGACGAATGCATCCTACCGCCAAAAGTAGAAGTAGCCACGGGTTCCCTGAATGAATCGGTGGCCTCGTTGTTGAACGGAAATCCGTGCGCGATTCCCGAGAGCGCATTGCGTCGAGAATTGAAGCGGCGAAAGAAAGGTTTGGTATTTAGCGGAGCCGATGTGACGATGCGCGTGCAATGCGACTCGGGACAGCGTTTGATCAAGTCTGCAATTCTTGATCGCGATATATTCGACTCTCACGCAAACACCCCTGAGCACACTTCATCGACGATGCGTCTGCTTGCCCGGTTGGACGGCATACTTGGTGCTCGTGTAATGGACAAACCCATGCTTCCTTTGCTCAGCCCAGACGAGCAACAAGGGCTAACCGAATGGTCCGAATCTCTTAGCGCGAAAGAGATCGGCGCGGGATCATACGATCTTCTCTTTGACCATGCTCCGGACAAACCCTCCGTTTTGTATCGCGCAGCACGCAATCCCCCACCGTTCTTACCTGAGATAGCTCTCCAAAGTAGTTTTCCACTTTGGCCGGAAGTGTTTGTTCCACCAGTCTATCCTCCACTGGCAAAAATGGCGCGGGTCACGGCGCCACTTACGTTCACCGTAGACGTCAGTGAAGAGGGAATACCTTCAAACCTGATTCTCGTCGGCGGCCCAGTTCTTCTTGAGGGCGCAGTAAGAGCTGCAGTGGCTCAATGGAGATTTCCCAGAGACGTGGTCGGATTGCAGGTCCGCGCCACAATCATGTTCAGTCTCAAATGTCCACCCGAGCATGGTCTAAATCAAGTGATGAGCTCTCTGTCGGGTTTTGTCTTTGAGCGCCGTGCTGTTCCACTGAATTAGAGCTTCGCGAACTGCGGTGCTTGCCTTGCGGACTTTCGCAGCGTACGATGTTCGTTCAGTAGTTTTCTTTTGCAATCCCACCTGACATTTCCTCCTCAGAATCGCTGAGGGAAGGGTGCGGGTGCTAAGGCCGGTACGCTGCAAGAAGCTCGCAAGTGAGGCCCCTGCATGAAATCAGTGGTAGTGGTCGGCGCGCAGTGGGGTGACGAAGGCAAAGGCAAGGTCGTCGACTATCTCGCCGGCGCTTTCGACTACATCGCGCGCGTCGCCGGCGGTCACAATGCTGGCCACACCGTCATCATCGGCAAAGATCGCTTCGTCCTGCAGCTCATCCCCTGCGGAATTTTGCGCCCCAAGCAGCAAGCGGTGATTGGAACCGGCGTCGTAGTCGATCCCGCGGCGCTTGTGGCGGAAATAGAAACGCTCGCAAAGGCCGGCGTGGACGTGAAGGGCCGCCTGCACCTGAGCAATCGCGCGCACCTGATTTTCCCGTATCATCGCGAACTTGATCGCGCAGCCGAAAGCGCGCGCGGCGCCAACAAGATCGGCACCACCTCGCGCGGCATTGGCCCGGCTTACGAGGACAAAATGGCCCGCCGTGGCCTGCGCGTTTGCGATTTGCTGGACCCTGCGCTGTTCCGCGAAAAAGCCGCGCGCGTCGTCGCCGAAAAAAATCGCCTGGCAAAAGGCGCCTATGGCGCGGATATCGATTTTTCGCACGAAGTCGAAGAAACGCTGCGCCTTGGCGAAAAGGTCCGTTCCTACATTTGCGACACCGCCGAACTCGTAAACCGCGCGCTGGACGAAGGCAAGTCCGTGCTCTTCGAGGGCGCGCAAGGCACCATGCTGGACATCGACCACGGCACGTATCCCTACGTCACGTCGTCAAGCGCAATCTCCGGCGGAGCCACCACCGGCGTCGGCGTTCCGCCAACAAAAATCAACCACGTGCTTGGCGTTTCCAAGGCGTACACCACGCGCGTCGGCGGTGGGCCTTTCCCCACGGAAATGCCCGACCTCGAAGCGCGCGAAGTCCGCGAGCGCGGCAAGGAATTTGGCGCGGTCACCGGACGGCCGAGGCGATGTGGCTGGCTCGATCTCGCCGTGCTGCGCTACGCCAAAATGATCAACGGTATCGACTCTCTGGTAGTCACCAAGCTCGATGTTTTCGATACCCAGCGCGAAATTCAAGTTTGCGTCGGCTACAAATACAAAGGTTCGCCGCTTCACGAAATGCCGGCATTGGCCGAGGAGTACGAGCACGTCACGCCGCAATACAAAACGCTGCCTGGTTGGTGCCAATCCACGTACGGCGTGAAAGACGGCGCCAAATTGCCGAAAGCCGCGGTGGATTACCTGGGCTTCATCGAAGATTTCCTGCAAGTGGAAATCGGTATGATCTCCACCGGCCCAGAACGCGACGCCACCATCGTGCCACAGGCCACGGAACTTGCGAGTTGGCTTGAAGTGTAGGGCGCAATATGGTGCGCCCTACGTCCGCAAGAACCGTTGAGTCAAATACAAGCTCTGGCCCATCCGCCATGCTTACCTACGAGGAAGCCCGCCGCACCGTCGTCGACCAAGTAACCAAAGCCAAAGGTCCGCGCGCAACAACAAAGATCAGCGTATGGGATGCACTCGGCTTCGTCCTCGCCGAAGAGGTGAAGACCGATCGCGAGTATCCGCCGTTCCATCGTTCCACGCGCGATGGCTACGCCGTTCGCGCCTCAGAAGCAGCGTCCGGCGCGACGTTGCGCTGTGTCGCAGAAATCAAAGCCGGAGACACCGTCACGCAACCCCTCGCTCCAGCCACTTGCCTTCAGATCATGACGGGGGCAGCGGTTCCCGATGGCGCCGACGCGGTCGTGATGATCGAGCACACAAGCCGCGACGGCGATGCCGTGCGATTCGATCGCGCCGCGCAGCCGGGGCAAAACATCGTGCCACGCGGAAGCGAAGCCAAGCGCGGCGAGACGATTCTCTCTGCCGGAACGCGCCTGGGCTATGCGGAACTCGCGCTCGCCGCGCAAGTCGGTGCGACGCAACTGCGCTGTGCCCGGAAGCCGCGTGTCGCCATCCTTTCTACCGGTGATGAAGTGGTTGCGGTCGATCAGCCGCCCGGCGCGTTTCAGATCCGCAACAGCAACAGCGTTTCCCTCGCCGCGCAAGTGCGTCTCGCGGGCGGCGAACCCGTCCTGCTGGGCAACGCCGCCGATCGCATCGACGATCTCCGCGAAAAAATCTCACGTGGCTTGCGGGAGGAAGTGCTGGTGCTCTCCGGCGGCGTTTCGATGGGGAAGTACGACCTGGTGGAAACTGTGCTGAAAAATTTGGGCGCCGAATTCTATTTCGACGCCGTAGCCATTCGCCCCGGGAGACCTGCCGTTTTCGGAAAATGTGGAGACACTTTTGTGTTCGGTCTCCCGGGCAATCCTGTCTCCACGATGGTCACATTCGAGTTGTTCGTCGTGCCTGCCGTCGACCTGCTCAGCGGAGCGCCAGCGCGCGACCTGCCGTTCGTGGAGGCGGGGCTCGCTGCAGCGTTAAACGAAAAGCCCGGCCTTGCGCACTTTCTCCCCGCACGTGTCGAGTGGCACGGCGTAACGCCAGAGGTGAAAGCGCTGCCATGGCAAGGTTCCGGAGACGTGGCAGCGCTGGCCCGTGCAAACTGCTTCCTGGTAGTCGCCGCGGACCGCGGCCAGGTCAGCGCCGGAGAAACCATGCCGATCCTGCTGCGAAAGGACATAATTTGACCTTTCTTCTCTGTGCCCTCTGTGCCCTCAGTGAACTCTGTGTTAATTCTTTTTCTTGAGCGACGTAAAGTAAGACGATGGCAAAACTTTCCCACTATAAAGCGCGCGGCGAAGTGCAAATGGTCGACGTCTCCGCCAAGCAAGTGACCACGCGCGCCGCCAAAGCTCACGCCTTCGTAACCATGAATCCGCGCGTAGTCGCTGCGGTACGCCGCCTGAGAAACCCCAAAGGCAATCCTCTCGAGGTCGCGCGCATTGCTGGAATCGCCGCTGCAAAACGCACCGCGGAGTGGATACCTCTTTGTCATCCTCTCCCTCTGACGCACATTGATGTGGCTGCGCGCCTATGTGAAAATGGCGTTGAACTTCGCTCTACAGTAGTAGCGACCGCGCAAACCGGCGTGGAAATGGAAGCTCTGGTGGCGGTTACTGCCGCAGCCCTCACGGTCTACGACATGTGCAAAGCTCTGGACAAAGGCATGGAGATCACCGACATCCGCCTGGTTGAGAAAACCGGCGGAAAGAGCGGCGATTTCCATCGTGATGAGCACGCGCGGCGATCCTTCCGGAGCCGCAAGCAATGACCGCTGCCCCCGGAAAAACCACCGTTAAGCTGCTGCTGGTGGAAGATAATCCGTTGGTGCTGGAGCTGGTCTTTCGCGGTATCGAGCACGTTTGCGACGTGATGGTCGCGCACGATGGCGGTGACGCGCTGCTGAAAACCGTGGACGATCCTCCGGACCTGATCCTTTGCGATTACAAAATGCCCGGCCTGGATGGCCGGCAACTTTTTGACAAGCTGCGCAGCCGCGAAAAGACCCGGCACATCCCGTTTTTGTTCATGGCCAGCCGCGCGGATATCGAGGAGCGCCTGCGCCCGCTGGTCGATGGCGTGGAAGAATTCATTGCCAAGCCGTTTTTGGTGAAGGATTTAGTGCGCATCACGAAAAAAGTGATCGACCGCCTGCATCTCGAAAAAATGCAGAAGCACGCCGCGCGCCCCGGGATTATTCAGGGCCGCCTCGAAGAAATGAGCATGACGGACTTGCTGCAATCGCTCGAAATGGGCCAGAAATCGTGCCGCTTGGTGGTCCGCAAAGGCAATGAGCACGGCGAACTGTATTTCACCTCCGGGCAGTGCCGCGACGCAAAAATCGGCAAAATCGAAGGCGATGACGCCGTGTACAAAGTCATTTTGTGGACCGAAGGCGAGTTTGAGATTGATTTCAATGCCGCTAACGAATCGACGCGCACGACCACCACGAAGAACACCACGGGCCTGCTGATGGAAGCGATGCGGTTGATGGACGAGTCCAGCCGCGACGCCGTCGAGACGCAGTAATCCCCCCATGCGCGTCGCAGTCCTCACTATCAGTGATTCCGTGTCGCGCGGCGAGCGCGAAGACCTCTCCGGTCCCGCGGTGGTCGCATTTTGCCGCGGCCTGGGATGGGAAATTGTGACCACCCTGCGAGTCTCGGATGATCTTGACGCGATTCGCGCGCAGTTGAGCGAGCTTGCGCAGGCAGCGCGCGTCGATCTGGTCCTGACTACCGGTGGTACAGGAATCGGACCGCGCGATAACGCGCCGGAAGCCACGCAAGCGATCGCGGATCGCGTGATTCCTGGAATCGCCGAAGAGATGCGCCGCAAAGGTTTGGAAAAGACGCCGACCGCCGTTCTGTCGCGCGCGATAGCAGCAAGTCGCGGGAAAACCCTAATCGTCAATTTGCCGGGAAGTCCCAAAGGCGCAACCGAATCCCTCGAAGCCGTGGCACATCTCCTGCCGCACGCCGTCCAGGTTTTGCACGGCGCCCGCCACGACTGATTCTGGGCCGGACGCAGCCCAAAACAAGTCAATCAGTGAGGAATTACGGGCAGTTCGATGTGCGAGGGATGATCCGGCTCATGGTAAATCCGTACGCGCGCTACGCACATTTTGGAAGAGGATATTTCCGATTCGCCGCTCTGCAAATTGCGTGAAAAGTGCGGGAAGAATGCGCCGGAAATCTGAATGCGAATCTGGTGGCCGGCGCGAAAAACGTTGCTGGTCAACATGCGATCGAGATTCAGCTTGTAGATTTCGCCGGGCTTGAGCAACTCCGGTGGCGGCTTTTCATTGCGATAGCTCGCGCGCAGCACGTCCAATCCCGGGCTCATCAGATTAAACGCCGTGCCGTCCGGTGCGACATCGAGAAGGCGCACCCAAAGGTCGATATCGGGCACGTCCGCGGAAACAAATATCTCCGCGTGAATCGGCCCGGTAACTTCCGTGTCGGCGAGCAGCGGATCGCTGTCGTACACAAGAACGTCTTTGCGGCCCGCGAGCGAACGGTAGTCGTGCGCCCCGTAGGCGCTGTAGGGGTCAGTGACGGGATGCTCGGGGTCGGAGATAAATTCGTTGTAACGCCCGGGGCGATCCGGGGGGCTTTGGTTTAGTCGCGCGAAGCGCGCCGAGTTCGACTCGCTGCGCAGAAAGTACGAGTGCATTTCCGTGTGCGCCGGCGGCCAGGTGTCTTCATCGCGCCAAACATTTTTCCCCATTACGAAAAGGCGCACCGGCTTTTCGCGATCCACGCCATTCTCGATGCCGCGCACATAGCGGTCCATCCAGCGCAAAATCAGTCCGTCGTAGTCGATTGCTGAGGTCGAGCCGAATTCGCGCTCTCCGGCGCGCGTCTTTTCCTGTCCGCCGTGCGTCCATGGACCAATAATTGCGTGCGTGCGCGCGTCTTTCTCTCCGCGTTCCTTCAGCAACCCATTGAAATTGGTCGTAGCGCCATCGGGCCCATACGCTTCGTCATACCAGCCGGAAAGATTCAGCACTGCGGCGTGCACGCGCCCGTATTTGTTGCGCAGCTCTGCCCATTCCCACCAGGGATCGGCCGGAGCATGCGCCAGCCATTCGTAGTAAAACGGCGCGACTTCTTTCAGGTCCGGCAAATCGCGCAGCGGAAGGAATGCTTCCATGCGTTGGTGCTCGCGCTTCCAGCTCTCGATAGCTTCTTCGTAGGTCCGCGGACCGCCAACATTCTTGCGCTTTCGAATATCGGGAGCGATGTTTACCCAGATCCACTCAAGCCACGATCCGTCGAACACGCCGCCCGAATAGAAAAAATTGCGCGGCGTGGAAAACGTCATGGCCGGCGCCATGGCTTTCAGGTGCGGCGGATTTTCCACGGCAGCGAGCCATTGCACCGCGCCCGGATAGGAGAGCCCAAAGGTGCCCACGTTTCCGTCGCACCAGGGCTGCTTGGCAACCCACTCGATGGTGTCATAGCCGTCGCGCCCTTCGTTTTGGTACGCGACGAAGTCACCGTCCGAGGCGTAGCGCCCGCGAACGTCTTGCACAACCACGGCGTAGCCGCGCGCTACGGCCTTCTCAAACGTCTTGTATTCTTTCAGCGCGAAATGCTTCCCGTACGGTGTGCGGTAGACCAACGCCGGAAATTTGCCTTCCGCGCTTGGAAGCAAGATATCCGCGCGAAGCACGACGCCATCGCGCATCGGCACGCTGACGTCCGCTACATGCGTAGCCAATGGTTTGAGAGCGGACTGGTCGCGTTCTTGCCCATAGAAAGCCGCCCCGCCCAAAACGGCGATGATGGAAGAGAAGCATAGCGAGACAGTGAGTTTGCGCTTAGACACCGCAACCAAGCCTTTCCGTGACGCGCCATTGTACTCGAATGCGTACAGCCCAGCGCACGCGAAGCCGTCCTCGATCGGGTGACGGTATTGCGCCTCGCTTGCATTGGCCTCCCTGTCCTCGTGGCCAGTTAGCCGGACCTATACCTCTCTCGGCGCTTTTGTCGAATTTCCGCCGTCCCCTTGCGATACTGGCGTTTGCAACGAATCTTGCGGAGGCGAGATGCCCACCGGCGTCGTGTATCTTTCACACGGGAGGTTGTTCCTCAAGACGGAGGGTAGCCCGCCCACCGAGATTGAAAGTGATTTTGCGCAGTCCATCCGCCAGCGAGCTTTTGAATTGAATCGCCGTAACGCGTGGAAGACCCAGGGACGCGGGGCAAAGTTCATGTCCGGCGGCGCGCTCTGGGGAGGCGACCCGGACGACGCTGCGGGAATACGCATCGTTGTCACCGGATGCGCGCGCGGCAGCGACGGCGACCTGGTTTATTCTCTGCAATCGCCTGAGATATCCGGCCTCTTTCGATTGAACGAAAGTAGCAAGACCGAGCAGCGTCTCTTACATACCTCCGATTTCAAGATCGGTCACATTGCCGTGCAAGAAGCAACCAGCCGCCTGGCGATGAGCGTGCAGCACCGCGGCGGCGCAACCATTGCAGTCATGGAAGGCACGGGCAGCGGCTTTGCGGAAGTGACGCAAGGCGAATCAGCGGACGAATCGCCACAGTGGTTTCCAGGTGGGGCGAACAAGATTGTGTTTCAGTCCGCGGGGTTGGCTCAGGACGAGCGCGGCCGTTATGTTGGGAGAGGGCCTGCAACGATCCAGGCGTTGGACTTGGATTCGGGCACGATGACGTGCTTGGCAGAAGACAGCAAATTCGATTTGCTTGGCCCGCAGGTCTCTTCGGATGGCAGCCTGTATTTTATTCGCCGGCCTTATCGGGGCGAGCGTCCGCGATTCAACTTTTTGCATCTGGTGGAAGACATTTTGCTTTTTCCCTTCCGGCTGATTTATGCGCTGTTTCAGTATTTGAATCTACTGACCATGATGTACACCGGGAAGCCGTTGGCGCGATCCGGCAATGCGCAGCAACGCTATGCCGATATGGGGCGAATGGTGATCTGGGGAAATCTCATCGAGGCGCGCAAGAGCCTTCTGAAGAGTGGCGACGACGCAATCGGCTTGGTGCCAGCGTCCTGGGAACTCTGCCGCCAAGGGAACGACAACGCGACAGAAGTCCTGGCCAAGGGCGTGCTGGCTTTTGATCTGGAAAGTAGCGGCGCGCTGGTCTATTCCAATGGAGCAGCGATTTACCGCCGCGAGGTCGACGCAAAGACTTCTCGGCTCCATAAGGATTCTATGATTCAGCTGGTCATCTCCATTTCGGATCGCGTTCCAACAAGAGCAGAAAGCGCCAACGAAGCAGAGATTCTCGCGCGCTCCTAATCTCGCCGCCCCAGCCAGCATCGTTCCACTGACCTTATGACCTGAGTTGACGCAACTCGTGTTGTCGTCAACAATGCTTGGTCTATGTCACAGAAGCTTGCAGGCAAGAGGTTGACGGTTCTGGGGACGGGGAAGCTTGGCGGGATTTTGCTGCGCGCGTACCTGAAGCAGGGACTGTTCGATGCGGGACGTGTGACGGCGACGGTGAAGCACGCGGAGAAAGCCGCGTCCCTGTCTAAGGAACTCGGCGTCACCGTGACTACGGAAAATCGCAAGGCCGCGCGCGGCGCCGATATCGTGCTGCTGGGCGTGAAGCCGCAGGTTGTGGGCGAAGTGCTGAAGGAGATCGCTCCGGAGCTGAGCGAGAAAACGCTGGTGATTTCCGTGGCGGCGTCCGTGCCTACGACTTACATCGAGCAGCACATCGGCGCAAAGGTTCCGGTCGTTCGCGCCATGCCGAACACGCCCTGCGCAGTGAATTGCGGCATGACCGGGATTTGCCGCGGTTCGCATGCCGCTGCGCAGCACCTGGAAATTGCGCGCACCATGTTCGACGCTGTCGGGCGCACCGTGGTGGTCGACGAGAAAAACATGGACGCCGTGACGGGCCTGTCCGCCAGCGGACCCGCGTTTGCATACATCATTCTCGAGTCGCTCGCCGAGGCTGGCGTAAAAGTTGGCCTGCCGCGCGACGTCTCCACGCTGCTCGCAGCACAAACCATGAAGGGCGCAGCCAGCGTCGTCCTCGAAACCGGCGACCACCCCGCTCTCCTGAAAGACGCAGTCACCACGCCGGCCGGCTGCACCATCGACGGCATCATGGAGTTGGAAGAAGGGAAACTGCGCGTAACACTAATCAAAGCGGTGGTGAAGGCCACGCATCGCGCCGGCGAATTGCTGTTCGAGAAATGAATACGAAAAGACCAAAAATTCGTCTGCGATGGGTGATTTCGTTCGCTCTTTGCTGGTTTGTCGCCGGAAAGACTGCGACTGCTGGACCGGTTAGCGCGTGCACGCTGCCGCAAGGACTCGACAGCAAAATCGCAGCGAAATTTCCGGGCGCTCACTTGGTCAGTTTGGCCGACCTCGATGACTACGACAAGAAACTCTACAAGAAGGACCATGGGCCCCGATGCCCCGGCTTGGTAAGAATCAACTTTTACGGTGACGGGAAGCCAACGTGGGCCATAGTCTTGATCTCTGGAACGGACCCCAAGAAGACGAAAGCTGAACTCATAGTAGTCCGCCAAGTAGACGGCGAGTGGGATATTCGCTATTTGGAGACTACGGATGGGACGCCCGTAGTATGGCGCGAAGGGCCAGGGAAATATGAGGGTCTTTATGGCGACGGTGAAAAGATGATCCATGCGACCAACCCTGTTATCGTATTTTGTGGCTATGAATCCTGGGCCATCGTCTACTCCCGGAACGGTAAGGAAGTAGAAAAGGTTTGGATTTCGGATTAGAAATTGCCCGTGGACGGAACACCGAATAACGAGTCGAAATCGCCGGAAGTGGCGAAGGTCAAGAAATATTCTTCGCAGACGGCGCTGGCGATGGAGTTGCCGTTTACGATTGTGGGGGCGGTGCTCCTTGGCGGCTTGCTGGGGTATTTCCTGGATCATTGGCTGCACACGAAATTGATGTTCACGTTGATCTTGGGGGCATTAGGTTTTGCCGGCGGCCTGAAGGAAGTTCTCCGCCGCCTCTCGCAAGCCGATCAATAACCGCATCCTTTACCAGAGCGAGTCAGCCCCGAAGGGACGCCCTGAAAATAGCCCAGCACGGTTCGGCGCTTTCCCGAACCGTGCTGGGTAAAATGTCAAAGGAACTCTGAGTCCCGGAGGGACGACTGAGTTTTTTACGCCACTTCACGGTTCGGGAGAAACTACTAATCTCTTCGCTCAATTCCAAATCAGCTATCCCCGATCCCGCCCTGCGTACCGAACGCCGCATCGCCGCACTGACCATCGCCTTCGGTCTTGCCGCCGCGCTCGCCACGGCTCTCGCTGGTCATCCCAGCTGGGCCCTCGGCCTCATGATTGGGGCAGTCCTCGCTTGGCTGAATTTTCGGTGGCTGCGGCGCGGGTTGGACGCGCTGGTGGCGGCTTCCGCGGCACAGGCCGGGGCGGAGAAGGCGCGCGTGCCGCTTGGCGCTTACTTTGCCGCGGTGTTCCGCTACGGCTTGATAGCCCTGGTTGTGTATGTTATTTTTAAACTTCTTAAGGTTCCCCTTGCTAGCATGGTAGTGGGAATGTGCGCTTTGGCAGCCGCGGCGATTTCCGCAAGTGTGTACGAACTCTGGGATTCTAAGCGATAGCGATAGGAGCGGAAGCCCGCGGGGGCATCGTTGAAATGGGAGAGCACGCAAGCTGGATTACGCAGTTCGTGAATCACCACCTGGGTGGCGCGGCCATTGCGCTGCTTTCCGCTTTGCACATTACTCCTGACAATCCGGAGCTGCCGATTCCTGAACACGTCGTGATGGGTGTGCTGGTGTTGCTCGTGGGCACGATTTTCGCTTTGTGGGTGCGTTCGCGTTTGTCGGTGGAGCGGCCGGGCGCTTCGCAGCAGATCGCGGAATTGCTGCTTACAAACCCGTTGGGATTCGGTATCACGGATGTATTGGAAGAAAACGCTGGGCACCATTGGGAACGGTATGTTCCGGTGGTCGGCAGCGTTTCGATTTTCGTCTTGCTGGCGAATTTGTTCGGCGCATTTCCATTTCTCAAAGCGCCGACCTCTTCGGTCAGCGTGCCGCTGGCGTGCGCCGCGATCGCTTTCTTGTACTTCAACTGGCAGGGCCTGCGCCATCATGGGGTTATCGGATACTTTGCAACGTTCGCAGGTTCGCCGAAGCAAGTGGCGGATTGGGCGCTAGCCCTTCTCCTGTTTCCGGTGGAATTGATCAGCACAACGGCGCGGTTATTATCGCTCACCGTTCGATTGTGGGCGAACATCTTCGCGAGCGACTTGATCTACGGGATCTTCGTAAGCCTGCTTGCGGGTCCGGCGATTTGGGGCTGGAGCAAGTCGCCAGTATTGGGCATTGTGCTGGGAATTTTTCCTGCGCTGATTCCCATCGCTTTCATTGGATTGCACGTGTTCGTTTCCGTGGTGCAGGCGTACGTCTTCACGATCTTGCCCGCAGCGTATATCGGAATCGCGACCGCGGACGAACACTAATAGAGCTTGCAGTAGCCGTTTCAGTGTGAGCCCGGCTGCACGGTGTCCGGGAACCACCTCCTGGCGGCAATCCTGAAGGAGGAACTCGAATGAAGAAAGCAGCAATCGTATTACTGGTGCTGGTCGCGGTGATGACGATCGCTCCGGCAGCGTTTGCGCAAGGCGGGGCGGCGGGAGAAAAGGCGCCTCTGAACCCGACTACGCTGGCGTTGGCGGCCGGGTTCGGCGTCGCTATAGCGGCGGTTGGCGGCGGACTGGGGCAGGGGCGGATCGCTGCCGCAGCGTGTGAGGGCATTGCACGCAATCCCGGGGCAGCTGGAGGGGTTCGCGCAGCCATGCTCCTTGGCTTGGTATTCGTGGAGACACTGACGCTGTTTACCTTCGTTGTGGGCATCCTCCTGTATTTGAAGCTGTAGTAACCACAGGCTTTACCGCAACTTTTGAGACAGAGCCCGGAAGCGGCTCGCTTCCGGGCTTTTCCTTTGCGCGGACGGTTCTGGTGGCTTTATTGGACTGCGGCGGTCTTGCCGCCGCTTTGGCGACTGTAACGGGCCGATCAACCCAGCGACCGGCAGCAATTTTTGCTTGACAACAGATAACTATTTGTGTATCATTGCCCTCGTTTAAAAGTGCGTCCAGAAATCCGGCGGCTCGCTTGTCAACCAAGCGGCCGCGTTTTTGTTTATTGGCTGAAGGTCAAGACGCCAGCCACCTCCAACCTAAAGCCCGTAGAATCTGCACTTACAAAAGAAAAACGACCTAACATCTTTAGAATTAACACTTATAGAAATCCCGGGGGGAGGGGGTGTTCGGAGCAGGGTCGTGAGAGCACCGGCAGAATGCCTGTGCCGCCTAGCGGCCGAGGAGGTTGGATTGGAGAACGAAGTTTAGGATGCGGTTGGGGAACAGGCCGAAGTAGACGGTGCTGAGGGCGGTTATGGCCAGGACGAGGTTTACGGTGAGGGGGAAGCGCACCAGTATGGGCTTGGATTCGGCGGCGGGTTCGCGCATGTACATTACTACGATCAGGCGCAGGTAGTAGTAGGAGCCGATTATGGAGTTGATAGCCATCAGGACGGCGAGCCAAATTAGGTGCGAGTTTACCGCGGCCTTGAAGATGTAGAACTTGCCGAAGAAGCCCGCAGTGACCGGCAAACCTAACAGGGATAGCAGGAAGAGAGAGAGTACGGCAGCGGCTACTGGTTGACGCTGGCCTAGCCCGGCGTAGTCGTCGAGCGAGAGATGCTTTTCGCCGAGGCCGCCAAGTTCGGAGACGATGGTGAAGGCGCCGAGTTTCACGAGCGCATAGCTTACGAGGTAAAAGAGAACTGCAGCATACGCCGGGGCCGCGCCGCCTTCGGGATTTCCCGCCAGATAGGTGACCGCGGCAAATGCCACCAGGATGTAGCCCGCGTGCGCGATGGAGCTGTAGGCGAGCATGCGCTTGACGTTGGTCTGCACCAGCGCGCCGAGATTGCCCACGAACATGGTGAGCACGGCGAGCACCCAGAAGGCCCAGAACCAGAAATGCGTGGCGGCGGGAACCGTGGCATAGATGCGCAGGAGCAGGGCGAAGGCAGCAGCCTTCGGTCCCGCGGAGAAGAGTGCGGTGACTGGGGTGGGCGCGCCTTCGTAGACGTCCGGCGTCCAGACCTGGAATGGGGCCAGGGCGACTTTAAAGCCGAGACCGATCAGGATTAGCGCGAGGCCCAGCTTCAGAAGGGTGCTGGTGGGGTCGACGGCAGTCATGTTGGGGAGGAGCGTGGTGCCGGTGACTCCGTACACCAGGGCTATGCCGTAGAGGAAGAACGCCGTAGCGAAGGAGCCAAGGAGAAAATACTTCATGGCCGATTCGCTGGCTTTCAGCGAATCGCGGCGGTATCCGGCGAGGACGTAGCTGGAGATGGAGCTCATTTCGAGGCCGATGAAGGCGGTCAGCAACTCCTGCGCGGAGGAGAGCACGCCCATCCCGGCGGTGGCAAAGAGCACCAAAGCGTAGAACTCGGCGGACTGCAGGTGCTCGCGTTCAAGATAAGAGTCGGCGGCGAGGACGACCAGGAAGGCGACCAGGCCGACCAGCAGATGGAAGAAGACGCTGAAGGCGTCCATCTGGATCAGACCGAAAAAGGCTGTGCCGCCGGGATTTCCGGCGAAAATCGTGGACGCCGTGCCCAGGCCGGTGCCGAGGATGGCGAAGAAGGTAAGCACCTGGCGACTGCGCGTGAAGGGCTGCAGGAGCATCAGGAGAACGCCGAAACCGCACCAGATGGCTTCAGGGAGGACGCGGATCAGGTCGTCGATGCGGGGGATCATGGATGGGATGATCGGCGAAATTATGGGCGAAATCATGGGCGGGTGCTCAGCCTTTCAGTCGGTTCGCGCATTTGCCTGCTCAGGGCGTCGGAACTAGAAGGCTGCAATCGAAGAGAGATTCCTCTCTCCACAGACCGGCCACTTCGCAGGAGCGAAGTGGGAAGAAAAAGCCGGCCTGCTCCGTTCGGAATGACGGGTTGAGTGCTTATCGCTGAGATTTGCGCCGGTGTAGAGGCGAGGTGCCCGCCACGGTCGGCGGCCGCTACGTGTGCACGGTCGGTACGTCGCGGTGGTGGTTCAGTCCCAGTGGCTTCCTGGGGGAACTGGCGCTGCATTTGGTCCAGCACATTTTGGGAGGAGGCGGCGAAGCGGCGGGTGAAGAACGGCGAGCCGATGCCCATCCAAAGAGTGATTACGGCCATGGTGGCGAGGATCCATTTTTCGCGGGTCGAGGCGTCCGGCAGCTTGCGATTTTTCTCGACGGTGACTTCGCCGAAAAAGACGCGCTGGTAAGACCACAGCAAGTAGCAGGCGGAGAGAATGACGCCGGTGGCGGCCCAGGCCGACCAGTTCCAATGGACCTGATAGGTGCCGAGAAGAATCAGGAATTCGCCGACGAAGCCGTTGAGCATGGGCAAGCCGAGCGAGGAGAGCGCGACAAATAGGAAGAACGCGGCGAGCTTGGGCATCGGGGTGGCGAGGCCGCCGTACTCGGAAATTTCAAAGGTGTGGCGGCGGTCGTAGAGCATGCCGACGAGCAAGAAGAGCGCTCCCGTGGAAATACCGTGGGCAAGCATCTGGAATACGGCGCCCTGCATGGAGATATTTTCAAACGCGAAGATGCCGAGCACGACGAAGCCGAGGTGGCTGACACTGGAATAGGCCACAAGCTTTTTTAGATTGGGCTGAACGAGAGCGACCAGCGCGCCGTAGATGATGCCGATGATGGCCAGTGTGGCGACGATGGGCGCGGCATGGTGTGAGGCGTTGGGGAAGAGCGGCAAACAGAAGCGAATCATGCCGTAGGTGCCCATCTTCAGGAGCACGCCGGCGAGGATGACGGAGCCGGCCGTGGGCGCCTCCACGTGCGCGTCCGGCAACCAGGTATGGAAGGGGAATAGTGGGACTTTTATGGCGAAAGCGATGAAGAACGCGAGGAAGAGGTACATCTCTTCAGACCCGGTCAGGCGAATATCGCCGGATTGGAGCAGCTGCTGAATCTTCACCAGGTCAAAGGTGCCGCCGGGCACGGCGCTGGCACTGAGATTGTGCAGCCAGATAATACCCACGAGCATGAGGATCGAGCCCGCCATCGTATACAGCACGAATTTGACAGCGGCGTAGATGCGGCGCTCGTGTCCCCAGATGCCAATCAGGAAATACATGGGGATGAGCATGACTTCCCAAAAAAGGAAAAAGAGGAAGAGGTCAAGCGAGAGGAACACGCCGACGACGCCGACTTCGAGCATCAGCAACATGACGAAGAATTCCTTTACGCGGTGCTGGATGCTGTTCCACGAGGCTAGGACGGAGATGGCCGTAAGGAACGTGGTGAGAATAATGAGAAAGAGGCTGATGCCGTCCAGGCCGAGGTGATAGGTGATCGGCGGGACGCTGATCCAGTTGGCGCGTTCCTCGAGCTGATAGCCGGCGACGCCAATCTGCACCTTCGGAATGAGCAGCAGCGAAAAGAGAAATTCGACGATGGCGATGGTAAGCGCCAGGCGGCGAATCCAGACGTGATCGTCGGCGCGCAGCAAAAGTAGCGCTAGGCTGGCCACAGCGGGGAAGAAGATCACGATGGTCAGCAAGTAGCTCCCGTGAAGCATTAGCGCACCGCCCCGACGGTTGTGGCCCGGAAGTACGGCCAGAAGACGATAGCGATGATGACGAGCGCGCCGATTACGACCCAGACGGCGTAGCTGCGTGTGTTGCCGGATTGCGTGTGGCGCACACTGTCGCCCATGCCGAGCGCACCCTCGGCGACGCCGTTCACAGCGCCATCGATAACGCGAGCGTCAACCGTCTGCCAGAGGAAGTTGGTGGAAATCCAGAGCAGCGGTTTGACTATCAAAGCGGCGTACATTTCGTCGACATAGTATTTGTTCAGCAGGATTGTGTAGGCGCCGCGCATAGATTTGGCAAGCTGTTCGGGTTTGCCGGGCCGGCGGGGGTAGAGCCACCAGGCGAAGAGCAGTCCGAGGGAGGCGGTGACCAAAGCGACGAGGGCCAGCGGTATTTCCAAAGTGTGCGCGGTGGCTTCCGCGACTTCGGCGTTGGCGACGCTGCCTTGCGCGAACACGGGCTCGAGGAACTTGGCGAAGTAATCGGGTGCGCCCCAGAACTCGGGGGCGGCAACCCAGCCTCCAACGATGGAGAGCAGGGCGAGTATCACCAGGGGAACGAGCATGCTCTTGGGCGATTCGTGGACGTGGACCTTTTTCTCGTCATAGCATGGCTTGCCGAAGAAGGTGAGGAAGATCAGCCGGAACATGTAGAAGGAAGTGAGCAGCGCGGTGAGCAGGCCGAACGAGTAGAGTATGCGGCCGCCGTGCTCGTTCACGTAATCGTTGAGGAGGATGGAATCTTTGCTGAAGAAGCCGGCGAAGGGAGGGAAACCGGCAATCGCGAAGGTTGCGATGAGCATAGTGACGTAAGTCCAGCGAATTTTCTTGCGGAGGCCGCCCATGCGAGTCATGTCTTGCTCGCCGCCCATGGCGTGGATGACGCTGCCCGCGGCGAGGAAGAGCAACGCTTTAAAGAAGGCGTGGGTCATCAGGTGGAAAATTCCGGCGGAGAAGGCGCCGACTCCGCAAGCCAGGAACATGTAGCCGAGCTGGCTGACGGTGGAATAGGCGAGGACGCGCTTGATGTCGGTCTGCACCAGGCCGATGGTGGCGGCGAAGAAAGCGGTGGCGCAGCCGACGATGGCGACTACGAACATGGCGGTTGGCGCGTGAGTGAAAAGAATGTGCGAGCGCGCGACGACGTAAACGCCGGCGGTGACCATCGTGGCCGCGTGGATTAAGGCGCTGACCGGCGTGGGGCCTTCCATGGCGTCGGGGAGCCACACGTAGAGAGGAAGCTGTGCGGATTTGCCGCAAGCGCCCATGAAGAGCAGCAGGCACGCTACGGTGAACATGCCGAGGTGGCCCATGGGATCGGCGGGCAGGGGCGCGGCTTTGGCAAAGAGCGGAACGAAATCGAGCGTGCCGAAGGATCTGAAGAGCAGGAACATGCCGAGCATGAATCCGAAGTCGCCAATGCGATTGACAATGAAGGCCTTTTTGCCGGCGTCCGCGGCGGACTTGCGCAGAAAATAAAAGCCGATGAGCAAGTAGCTCGAAAGACCCACGCCTTCCCAGCCGACGAAGAGCAGCACGTAATTGGCGGCGAGGACCAGAATCAGCATGAAGAACATGAAGAGATTGAGGTAAGAGAAGAAGCGGTAGTAGCCGCCTTCGTGGGCCATGTATCCCATCGAATAAATGTGGATGAGCCAGCCGACTCCGGTAACCACGAGAAGCATTACAACTGTGAGGTGGTCGATCTGCAAGTCGAAGCCGGCGCGGAAGTCGCCGGCGATGATCCAGGTGAAGTATTGCTGCACCCACGGAATATTCTCCGGCGCAAGGTGCGTGAATTCGCGGACGGCTTCGAGCGCGGCCAGGAAAGAGAGGCCCGTCGAGCCGACGGCGACGGTGTTGACGATTTTGTTCGGCCACTTGCTGCCGAAAAGGCCGTTGATCGCCGAGCCAAGCAGCGGCAGCGCGGGAATGATCCAGAGATAGTTCAGTATGGGCATCAGAGTTTGAGCAGGTTGACGCTCTCCACGTTGAGCGTCTGACGATTCCGCACAATCATGATGATGATGCCGAGGCCGACGGCGGCTTCGGCGGCGGCAACGACGATTACGAAAAGAACGAAAACCTGGCCATCGAGCTTATTGAGCGCTTGGCTGAAGGCCACAAAGGCAAGGTTGACGGCGTTGAGCATCAGCTCGATGGACATAAAGATGGTGATGATGTTGCGCTTGAAGATGAAGGCGATGACGCCAAGGCCGAAAAGGATGGCGCTTAGAATCAGGTAATAGTGCGTGGGGACCATATCAGCGCTCACCTCGCGGGGCGGCGAGTACGATCGCGCCCAAAATCGCGACAAGGATCAAGAAGGAAGTAAGCTCGAAGGGATAGACGAAATCCTGGAAGAGCAGATTGGCGAGCGCTTTAGTGGGCGCGGTGGCGCCGGTCTGCGTAGCGGCTTGCACGGTGTCTTGCGAGCGAGCGACAGCGGCGGCGAGGAAACCGGTAAGTGCGACGGCAAGAGGAACGCCCGCGATGCCAGCGAGCTTCGAGACGTTGGTGCGTTCTTCCAGGCCGGCATTCAGCAGCATGATGACGAACACAAAGAGCACCGATCGCGCCACCGTAGACGATGATTTGCACGGCAGCGACAAATTCCGCTCCCATCAGCAAATAAAGCCCGGCCAGCGCGATCATCACCACGATGAGCGACAGCGCGCTGTGAATCGGGTGGCGTTGCAGGATGAGGCTCACCGCGCCGACAACACACATCGCGGCGAGGACGAAGAAAACGATGAGCGACACGTTCATCAGTGGCTGCTCCAGAGAATGGCCGAAGCGGTGATGACCACGTTAGCGAGTGACACGGGCAGGAGCAGCTTCCAGCCGAAGGCCATCAACTGATCGTAACGGAAGCGGGGAAGCGTGCCTCGCATCCAGACGTACACGAAGAGGAAAAAGAAAATTTTGGAGAGCAGCCAGAACGGGCCCTGGATGAATTCGTTGACGGCAGGGAACAGCAGGAAGGCCGCACCGAGTGCGGTGATGACCACGCCGACGACCGGCAGGATGAGCTTGCCGAAAATGGTTTCGTAGCGCAGTCCGTCCCAAATGACCCAGAGACCGAAAGGGAGGAGAATGGCGGACGGCAGGTACGTCGCGAACGTCCAACTTGCCGGGAATGGGGAGAGCCAGCCGCCGAAGAAAAGAATCGAGCACAGGCACGACACGGTGATCATGCTGGTGTACTCGGCGATGAAGAACATGGCGAATTTGAAGCTGGCGTATTCGGTGTGAAAGCCGGCGACGAGCTCGGACTCGGCTTCCGGAAGATCGAAAGGGACGCGATTGGTTTCCGCCACGGCGGCGACGAAGAAGCACAGGAAGCCGAGGATTTGCGGGAACGGCCCGGCGAAAATATTCCAGCGAAAAATGCCACCCAAACCGAAAAGGCCCTGCGCGCTGGCTTGACCGTCGATGATCTCGCGCAGGCTAAAGCTGCCGGCCATCAGAAGCACGCCGACGACGGACATGGTGAGCGCAAGTTCGTAGCTGACCATTTGCGCGGAGCTGCGCAGGCCGCCCAATAGCGGGTATTTGCTGTTGGAAGACCATCCGGCGAGCGCGACGCCGTAAACGCCTAGCGCGGTGATGGCGAACAGCGCGAGGACGCCGATGTTGAGATCGGTGATGCCGAGGTAGATGTCGTGTCCCTTGAAATGCAGTGGGTTCGGACCAAAAGGAATCACTGCGATCGAGGTGAGCGCCAAGGCAAGAGCCAGCAGCGGCGCGAGATAGTAGACGAATTTGTCGGCACCCGCCGGAGTCGGATCCTCCTTGAAGAGAAACTTCAGCCCGTCGGCCATGGGCTGTAGCAATCCGTGCGGGCCCACGCGGTGCGGTCCCCAACGCGATTGGATGTGCGCGACGACTTTGCGCTCAAACCAGGTGAGATAGGCGTTGACGGTCAGCACCACGAAAAGGAGGATGAGGATCTTTGCGAGCGAGATGAGGATTTCCGCGTGCTGAGCGGCCTGCTGGGTGAGGAAGTCCATCACGGTTTGGTTTTGGCCTCCTGCAGCGATTCCATCATGGTGCAGAAGCAGGTCAGCGTGCCGGAGGTGAACAGGTTGTCCTGCGCCGAGCGGATCAGGCCGGCGGGAACATCATAGGGCGCGTGGCCGTTTCGTGCGACGTGCATGTGTGTCGGCTCGGCGCTGCCGGTGAGCAGCGGCGTGACCTCTACGTTATAGCCAGGAACGGATTTGCGAATCTCCTCGAAGACCGCGGCGGGGTTTTTGTAGTGAAAGGCTTTGCCGAGGCCTGCGCGTTCGAGTTGATGCGAAAGAATGCGCAGTAAATCGAAATCGGTGCGGGTGCCCATGACTTCCGCGCCCTTGCGAAGTAGCTGAATTTCGCCGGCTGTGTTGGTGACTGTGCCGTCTTTTTCGTACGCAGAGGCGGCAGGGAAGACTACGTCGGCCACTTTCGCCGTGTCGGTCAGGAACATTTCTTGCACGACGAGATATTCGAGCTTGCCGCGGCCGTAGCCGAGCGTGCCAAAGTGCGCGAACGGATTGGCGCCCATCACGTACAGAGCCTTAAGCTTGCCGGATTGCGCGGCTTCGACGATTTGCGGTGTAGTCAGTCCGGGCTTCGACGAGATTACCGAGCCCCAAACCTTGTCGAAGGCCTCGCGGTTGGCGGCGCTGTCCAGGTGCATGTATCCGGGCAGACGATCGGGTAGCACGCCCATATCGGCGGCGCCCCGCGAGTTGGCGTAGTCGCCCAGCGCCATGTAGCGCGTTTTGCCCGGAAGCTTCGAGCCGAAGGCTACGAACTGTGCGATGGCGGCGCCGGAAACCTCCGCGCCGAAGACGACCGCGACGTCCGATTCCGCTTCCAAGCCGGCTTTGAGCTGCACGAGCTGCTCGACGAGAGCAGAAGGAAGCTGGCCTTCTTCGTGAGCGAGCCAGCGCAGCGCAGCGACTTCCTGGTCCTTACCTACCTTGACGAAAACCTTCGCCTGGCGATGCAGCTTGATTTCGCGCTCATTGATGATAAACAGCTTGCTGCCAAAGTGACGGATACCGCTGCGAATCTGCCACGCCGCAAGCGGATTCTGGTCCGTCGGATCATTCCCGACGACCAGAACGGCCTTCGCGTGATAAAGCTCATCCATGGTGAGCAGGGAAGCGGCAGCGTTCTCGCCCAGCGCGGTGATCAGGCCGGTGTAGTCAGCGGTGCGATGGTGATCGACGTTGTTGGTGCCGAACGTCGCCCGCGCCAGCCGCTGGAAAAGATAATTTTCTTCGTTGGAGGTGCGATTAGAGCCGATGAAGCCGATGGAATCGGCGCCATTCTTGGCGTGAATTTCTTTTAGCTTGGTTGCGGCGGTTTGCGCGGCTTCTTCCCAGGAAACAGGAAAAAGCTTGTCGCCCTTGCGCACCATGGGCTGGCGAATGCGCTCTTTGTGTTGCGTGAAATCGAAACCGAAGCGCCCCTTCACGCACAGAAAATCCTTGTTGATGCCGGAGAGGTCGCGATTATTCGCGCGCATGATCTCGTGATTGCGCACGCTCAGCGTGACTTTGCAACCATTCGAGCAGTGCGCGCACGTCGTGGGCACGTACTGCATTTCCCACGGGCGCGTCTTGTAACGATAGGTGCCGCTAGTAAGCGCGCCCACGGGGCAAATATCGATGCACATGCCGCACTCTTCGCATTCCAGATGATCTTCGCGATTAGGAATGATCACGCTGTTGGCGCCGCGCATGCCCACGCCGAGAGCCTTCACGTCCATGCCTTCGTCGCAAACGCGCACGCAGCGGAAGCAGAGAATGCAGCGCGGGGCGTCGTAGTAGACCAGCTCCGACCACTTTTCTTCGGGACGATGAATTTTCTCTTCGACGAAGCGGCTGGTATCCGCTCCGTAACGGAAGACCATGTCCTGCAATTCGCACTCGCCGCCCTTGTCGCACACCGGGCAATCCAGCGGATGGTTGGTCAGCAAAAACTCCAGCATGTACTTGCGCGCATTGCGCACCTGATCAGTGTTAGTGCGCACGACCATGCCTTCGGTTGCTACGACGGTACATGCCGTCTGCAGCTTCGGAAACTTCTCGATTTCCACCAGGCACATCCGGCAAGCGGCCTGCAGCGAAAGCCCGGGGTAGTAGCAGAAAGAAGGAACTTCCGTTCCAATGCGGCGCGTGGCTTCAATCAACAGCGTTCCCGGGGGAACTTGCACGTCGCGGTCGTTAATCTTCAGCGAAATCAACTTTTGCTCGGTTATGGTTTCTGGCATTAGTTCCTACCGCGAGCCGACCAGCGCTTCGGCGGATTTGTACGGGCATCGCCCGCTCAAGTGCTGCTCAAATTCATTGCGCCATTTCTGGACGATGCTGATGGTGGGCAGTGCCGCGGCATCGCCAAGCGGGCAAAACGTGCGGCCCAGCATATTTTTGGAGAGCTCCGCGATGAGGTCGATATCTTCCGGGCGCCCGAAGCCGGCGTGGAAGCGATCGAGCATCTTGCGTAGCCAGGCGGTTCCTTCGCGGCAGGGAATACACCAGCCGCAGGATTCGTGCGCATAGAAATGCATGATGCGGCGCGCCATGTCCACCATGCAGGTGTCTTCGTCCATGACGACCATTCCGCCGGAGCCGAGCATCGAGCCAGCCTTGGCAACCGAATCGTAATCCATGGGGATATCGATCTCGCTCGCGCTCATCAGCGGACACGAACTCCCGCCAGGAATCACCGCTTTCAGCTTTTTGCCATTAGGAATGCCGCCGGCCGTCTCGTAGATGAACTTCTTCATGTTCATACCCAGCGGAATTTCGTAAATGCCGGGTTTCGCGACGTGTCCTGCGACGCACAACATGCGTGTGCCGCCGTTTTTCGGTGTGCCGCGGCTGGCGTATTTTTCGCCGCCTTCGAGAATAATTGCCGGAACAGTACTAAGGGTCTCGACGTTGTTGATGATCGTGGGGCAGCCGTATAGGCCGACCACGGCAGGGAAGGGCGGCTTGATACGCGGATACCCGCGCTTGCCTTCGAGCGATTCCATCAGCGCGGATTCTTCGCCGCACTCATAAGCGCCCGCGCCGGTGTGCACGATCAAATCGAAGTCGAATCCACTGCCCAGAATATTTCTGCCGAGGTAGTTCCGCGAATACGCTTCGTCCAGCGCGTTCTGCACAATATCCAGCACGTAGCGGTATTCCCCGCGGATATAAATGAAGCCGTTCTTCGCGCCAATCGCGCGGCCCGCGATGGTGATGCCCTCGATCATCTGGTGCGGGTCCATCTCCATCAGTGGCCGGTCTTTGCAGGTGCCCGGCTCCGATTCGTCGGCGTTGCAGATCACGTACTTCGGCTTCGGCGAATCCTTGGGAACAAACGACCACTTCATGCCTGTAGGGAAACCCGCGCCTCCGCGTCCGCGCAGACTCGACTTTTTCACTTCGTCGATAATCGTTTCCGGCGTCATTTCGCGCAGCGCTTTCTCCAGCGCCTTGTAGCCATCGTGTTGCAAGTAGACGTCGATCCTGTGCGAATTCCGAATGCCGAACCGCCGGCTAATTACAGGAGTTTCCGCGGGGTCACGCGGATGCAGCGCACCGGCCGTGACCGGCTCTGGAGTTGGATGGTCGCCGTTATCCAACTCCTCGATGATGCGATCGAACTTCATGGGCGTCAGATTTTCATAGAAGTCGTAGTTCACTTGCATGGCCGGAGCCCCGGTGCAGGCGCCGATGCATTCGACTTCTTCCAGCGAGAAGACGCCGTCGGTCGTAACTTCCTTGTTGCCGATCTCGAGGCGCTTCTTGGCTTGCTCCAGCAATTCATTGCCGCCGCGCAGCATGCAAGCAACGTTGGTGCAAATCTGCACATGATGCTTGCCCATCGGCTTGCGGTGCAGCATGGAGTAATACTCGAGCGTCTCTTCGACTTGCACCGTGCGCAGGTCCAGCCGTCGCGCAATTTCCGCGATCATCGCGTCGCTGATGGAGCCGTACTCGTCCTGCGCGTACAGCAGCATGGGCACAAGCGCGCTGCGCTTGAACGGATAGCGGTTCTGCAGCGTCTCGAAGCGTGCGGCGAGTTGTGGCGACAGTTCCATGGGTCAGCGGTCGACTTCTCCCAACACGATATCAATAGTGCCGATGCAGGCGATGACGTCAGAGATCAAGCGCCCCTCGATCAATTTCGGAAGCGCCTGCAAATTAATAAATGACGGCCCGCGGAAGTGCACGCGCAGCGGCTTGGGCGAGCCGTCGCTGGCCACAAAGACGCCCAGCTCGCCGCGCGGGGACTCGATGGTAGCGAAGGTCTCGCCCGGCGGCGGGGAAAATCCCTCGGTAAAAATCTTGAAGTGGTAGATGAGCGCTTCCATCTCCGTCTTCATTTTCTCGCGCTCGGGAGGAATGATTCCCGCCGCTTCGGTACGGAACGGGCCATCCGGCGTAATCTTGTCCATGGCCTGGCGAATGATCTTAAGGCTCTCGCGCATTTCCGCGACCCGGATCATGTACCGGGCAAAGCAATCGGAATCGGTGCGCGTGGGAACGTCGAACTGGAATTCCTCATAGCTGCAATACGGGAAGGTCCGGCGATTGTCGTAAGCAAGACCGGCGGCGCGCAGCGTTGGGCCAGTCATGCTGAGTGCAACGGCATCTTCGGCGGAAATATAGCCGACGTCCTTCGTGCGTCCGATCCAAATCCGATTCCCGGTCAAGAGTTCTTCGTATTCATCGATGCGCCCCGGCATCATCTTCAAAAATTTCTCAACGCGCTGCCGCCAGCCCGCCGGAAGATCCAGCGCCAGGCCGCCGATGCGGATGTAGCTGGTCATCATGCGCTGCCCGGCGACAAACTCGAATATTTTCAGGATCTCTTCGCGCTCACGGAAACAATAAAGAAATACAGACATCGCGCCAAGGTCGATCGCATGCGTGCCCAGCCACACCAAATGCGACGAAATGCGCTGCAGCTCCACCATCATCACGCGAATGTATTGCGCGCGCTTGGGAATTTCGAGCCCGAGCAGCTTCTCCACCGCCATGCAATACGCGAGATTGTTGCCCAGCGGATTCAGATAATCGATGCGGTCGGTGAGCGTAATCGCCTGCGAATACGTCTTGTCCTCGCAAGATTTCTCAATGCCGGTATGCAGGTAACCCATGTCCGGCATGGCCTTCACCACCGTCTCGCCATCCAGCTCCAGCAAAATGCGCAGCACCCCGTGCGTGGACGGATGCTGCGGCCCCATGTTCAGGACCATCGTCTTGGCCCTGCCCGTGGCGGTCTCGACGGTGCTGATGACGCCTGGCGCTGTGCTCACGGCCGGCTCCTCGTATAACGCGTCGCGGACTGCGGAATGTCGCGATAGCCTTCCACCGGATAATCCTTGCGCAGCGGATGGCCGTCCCAATCCTCGGGCATCAGGATGCGCCGCAAATCGGGATGCCCATTGAAGCGAATGCCCATCAGATCAAAGATTTCCCGCTCCAGCCAATTCGCGCCCGGCCACACCGGGACGAGCGAATCCACAACAGGATCGTCCGAAGAGAGGCGCACTTTCAGGCGTAATTTATCGCGGCGGGGAATGGAAACGAGGTGGTAGTTGACTTCAAAGCGCGGCTCAAGCGGATAGCGGTCGACACAGGTAGCATCGGTCAATAAATTAAACTGCAGCTCCTTGTCTCCGCGACATCGTTCGGCGACATCGCGCAACACGTTGCGAGGAACGACGATGGTGGTCTCGCCGCGAAACTCGATGACTTCGCTGATCGCGTTCGGATTCCACGAACGCAGCCGCTCGACCACAACATTAGTATTTTGGTTGCTGTTCTCCGCCACAGTTCCCGAATTCCCCGCCTACGCCGACTATTTCGTCCAGTCGAACGCGCCCTTTTTCCAGAGATAAATGTACCCGACCAAGAGGATGGCGATGTAGACGATCATCTCCTCAAAGCCATAGACTCCAAAGCTGTGCGAAATCTTGAACATATCTTTGTAAATGTAAGCCCACGGGTATAGGAAGATTGCTTCTACGTCGAACAAGATAAAGACCATGGCCACGAGGTAGAACTTCACGGAAAAAGGTTGGCGCGCGTCGCCCGTGGGTTCCATCCCGCATTCGTAAGCTTCCTGTTTCGCGCGATTGGGGCGCCGCCATCCCACCAAAACGGAAACGGCGGTGAGCGCCCCCGCCAGCCCAACGGCTAGCAGCAGGTGTAACAGAAGCGGTGCGTAGGCATGGAGGCCAGAACCACTCATGGGCGAAGGGTTATAATAGCGATTCGGCCGCGAGCGGTCAAATCCGGCCAGGAGCGGCGCGTTTGCGTCGCATGAAGAGGCGCGAGTTTCTCAGATGGTGTTCGGCCACAACTCGAACGTGAAAATCGGCGACACGCTCTACCACGTGCAGACCGAAGACCGCGGCGCGTCGCATGCCGTTATCGACACCATGGTGTACCACAGTGGCCGCGTGCTGCACCGGCGCGCCAATAGCTATGCGGACTTGCTGCCGCTGGACGCCGCGCGCGAAGTATCTCTAAAGGAGAGGGTAAGCGCGCAACATAACGCGGTCATGGAGGAATTGCGTTCCGGAGCTTTGAAGTTTGCGCGGCCCGCCGCGGCCCCGGCGATTGCCAAGCCTTCTGCGCGGGTTGAGCCGGACGTGGCTGCCTCCGCAGACGGCGCGCCCGATTCCTTGGTGCTCCGTTTGCTAAACGCCAAAGACTGGCTCAATGGACGGCGCGCCACGCTACAAGTGCTGGTCTTCGAGAAGGCGGACGGCGCGGTCGTCTCCGGAGCGCGCGTAACGGCGCGCATCGCGGGCGCGGCTGAGCCCGCGCAGCATTCCTCAGCGACGGGGTTGGACGGAAAAGCGCAGCTTGCGTTTGATATGCCGCAGCTTACCGGCGGAGATTGTGCCCTGGTCATCGAAGCCAGCCACGGCAAGTCGCGAGCGCGTTTGCAATTTCAACTGCGCGCTAAGCCAAAAGTCCCTGCCGGTGGATGAACTTTGGAGACGGCAATCACAATTTCGGTGAATGGCGAAAATCGCAGCGCCAAACCCGGCGCCAGCGTTTCCGATCTATTGCGCGAACTCGGCCTCGACGGCGGCCGCGTGGCCATCGAACGCAATCTCGAAATTCTGCCGCGTCCGCAATGGCCGCAAACGCTCATCGCTTCCGGCGACCGCTACGAAATCGTGCAGTTTGTTGGCGGCGGTTAGTGCCGCGTCGGATTACCAGTACATCGGGGCAACCCCGCAATCGTCGAGCTCCCGCGCATTAGTGAAAGCCTCAGCTAAAGAGATTGACCTGGCCGGCGTAGGCCCGCTCAAATGTTCTCGAGCAGATGTCCCATTTTTTTCTTTTTCGTCTGCATGTAGGCACGGGAAATCTTGGAGACTCGCGGCTGGCAGGGAACGCGCTCAATGACGCGTATGCCCGCACCCTCAAGCTGGCGAACCTTTTCAGGATTATTCGATAGCAACCTGATCTTTGTAGCTCCCAACTCCTTCAGTATCTTCGCGGAGAAGTCGTAGTCGCGCGCGTCGGCCGCAAATCCCAGCGACTCGTTCGCTTCTACCGTGTCCATCCCGCCATCTTGCAACTCGTAGGCGCGCAGCTTGTTCATCAAGCCGATGCCGCGGCCTTCCTGCGGCAGGTACAACAAAATTCCGGACGGAGCGCGCCCGATTTTCTTCAGCGAAAGCTCCAGTTGCGCGCGGCAATCGCAGCGCAGCGAAGTCAGCACATCTCCGGTAAGGCACTGCGAATGTACGCGCACCAGCGGAGCGGATTTTCCCTGCAGATTGCCGCGCACTAGGGCCACTGCGTCTTCCTCGGCGCCGCGCCCCTGGAAGCCATAAATAGTGAAGCGTCCATAGCGCGTGGGCAGTTCCGCGCGAGCAATCGCGCGTACTCGTGGAGATTCTCGCTTCGAATGATTGCCGGACTGGGGTTTCGCAGGCATGGCAATCGAGCAGTATAGCAGGGTCGAATCTTGCGCAAAAAATCAGCACATCGGGCAGCAGTGCAGCTAAGATGCTCGCCATGCCACATCAACTCAATCGTCGCAGTTTTATTATCGCCAGCGGACTCACCGCCCTTGCTTCGACCCGAATCCTCGGCGCTAATGACACTCTCCGCGTAGGAGTTATCGGCGCCGGCGGCCGCATGAATGACTTGTTGAATGCCGCCGACAAGGTGGTCGGCAACTATCAGATCGTCGCTGTCAGTGACGTCTACGCGCCGCGTGGCGATGCCGTAAAGCAACGCTCCAACGGCACCGCCACCACACACGTCAATTATCACGAGGTTCTCGACCAGCAGCTCGACGCCGTCCTCATCGCTTCGCCCGACCACTGGCATGTGCGCATGGCCGTCGACGCCCTCGCGGCCGGCAAAGACGTCTATCTGGAAAAGCCCGTCACGCACACCATGGAGGAAGGCGCGACCCTCACCCGGGCGGTCCGCGCCGGAAAACAAATCCTGCAATGCGGCATGCAGCAGCGCAGTTGGAGCCACTTTCGCGATGCCGTCGATCTTATTCAGGGCGGTAGCCTCGGCCGCGTGCCGCAGGTCCGGACCTACTGGTGGCAGAACTATCTCGCGTTCTCTTCACACAAGCCCATTGATACCCAGGCCCTCGACTGGAAGCAGTGGCTCGGCGGTGCCCAAGACCAACCGTTCAGCGAAGAAAGATTCTATCGCTGGCGCTGGTTTTGGAGCTCCGGCGGGGGCGCCATGACCGATCTGTTCACTCACTGGATCGACGTCGTGCATTGGGCCATGAAAGCCGACCAGCCCACCTACGCGCAAATCCTCGCCGACAAATACATCTTCGACCAATGGGATTGCCCCGACACTCTTCAGGCCGCGCTGCGCTATCCCGGCTTCGATGTCGTTTACGAAGGCGCGATGTCCTCTTCGATCGACGACGGCGGCCTCGAATTCCGCGGCACGGAGGGAACCCTGAAGCTGAACCGCTCCGGCTTTGGCGTCTACCGCGAAGGTGTGGCAGCCAAAGATAATCCGGTCGTCCGGGCAGACAGCTTCCGCGACGGCACCATCTCTCATATGCAAAATTTCTTCGACTGCATCAAGTCTCGCAAAGAGCCAAACGCGCCAGTCGAAACCGGAGTCGCCGCAGCCCGCGCTGGACACATTGCCAATCTGGCCTATCGTCGCGGCGGCCAGATCGCCTGGCCGCTTAAGTGAAATTCAAAACTGGAAAAGACTTCTCTGTCGGCTCGACTAGGGCGGAATCATCGTTAATCGTCTGTTTAGGAAGAAATAGGTAATTTCCCAGCCGCTTGCGATACCTCCGCGCTTCGTACAAGGCTTAGCATAAACATGGCGATTGGAACTCTGTACATCGAGGAACTCCGAGCCACGATGCGCGGCCGCTTTGCGCTGATCGGTGCCGGCGTCATCCTACTCGCCGTCGGTTGCGTGGCGACCGTCGGGACTCAGGATACCTGGCTCGACGGGTACGGCATCATCGCGTATTTCCTCGTGCCGTTGGCTTTCATCCCACTGACGGCTGTCTTCCTCGCCAGCCCGCGCGCGAATCGCTTCGTGGAGAGCGTCTTCACCGCCCCGGTCGAACGCCGCGATTGGTTAGCCGCCAAGATCCTCGTGGTTGTTACCATGGCGGCGGCGTATTACCTGGCACTCATCCCCATGGTCCTGGTCTACATGCATCACGTCGGCGTCCCGCTGCTCTTGCAGAAGTTGCTGATCTGGGCTCCATGCCTACTCTTGATGAGCATCGCGATCGGCTCCTTGATCGGAGTGCTCTTTATCGGCGAAAGCATCGCCGCTCCCGCCGCCACAGGCATGGGCGTCCTGCTCGCCTACTCCGGCTTCGTGCCACTGCAGGAGCTCTTGGTGGCGCAGGGTAACGGCGCAACCCGCACCGGCCACCTCACTCTGACCAGTCCCGCCGTATTGCTCAAGAACGCCTTCGGGTTCACGCTGGCTGTAGGAAGCATTCCCGCCACCACGACGCGAACCTGGATCAGTTCACTCGCCGTAATCATCGTTGCCTTCACCCTTGCCGTATGGGCGTTTCTCCGGACGCAAGGCGTGGAAACGTGGGAAGCCAGCCGCAGCCAACGCTGGATCATCGCCCTCGGCATCGTCGCCATCATCGTGCTGCCGGTGGCCATGGCGGACACCAACTACGACAAGCCCGCCCCCCACGCCACCAACGCGCCGTCCATCCAGCGGCTTTTCTCTCGAGCCGGAAGCAGCCTCGCTTTAACTTGGCCCGGAGGCCAGCCGCCGCAACGCTGTTGCAGTACGATCCTCAACCGCGATGAGTGGCCGCCGTTAGGCACAGACGAGCCCACACATCGTGATCTGCTTGTCTTGCTCCCGGTGGATACCACGCAGCGCGTCACCGACGTACACCTCCAAGTGATCGGTGAAAACGGGCTGGAAGCGATCGCTGCGCCAGAGGCCCTCGCCCCCGCGCCGGAAGCTCTTGAGACCCGCACCTACGCGAATGATTTGGGCCCGGCTGCTGCTGATGGCCACCATGTGGTCACTGGCTGGGTGGCCCGCATCCCTGCAACGCTGATACCCACCAAGCCCTGGGATATAGGTGGTGTCCGTTATCCATTGCGCGTCGTGGGCACGTATCAAGTCGCAGGCGAAAATGGGCCAAGGACCTTCAGCGCACGCGCCGCCATTGACGCCCAAGTGTCCAGAGCGATCTACGAAATGGGCATCGCCTCGCTGATCCTACCCCTCGTGTGTTTTGGCGCAGCGTTCCGTCGCTGGAGGCGGACGCGATGAGCGAGCCTTCAATGAGCGACGCCACCGACTACGCCATCGAGACCTCCGGCCTCACGCGTCGTTTCGGCGACTTCGTGGCGGTCGACAACCTCACCCTGAAAGTCCCCAAGGGCCAGCTCTACGGATTCCTCGGGCTTAACGGCGCGGGGAAGACTACAACCATCCGCATGCTCACCACGCTCCTCCCGCCCAGCGCAGGCACTGCGAAGGTTTGGGGGCACGACATGGTCAAGGAACCTCTCGCCGTTCGCAACCTAATCGGGCTGGTCAGCGACGAAACCAGTGAGAGCCAGTCGACATGGACGGCACGCGAGTACCTCTCGTACTTCGCTCGTATCCGCCGCATGCGGCAGCCCGATGAAGAAGTCGAGCTGATCCTGGACGATGTCGGCCTGGACGCGAAGTTTCGAGGCAAGCTCATCCGCACCTATAGCACCGGTATGAAACGCCGGGTGGAGATTGCGCGCGCCCTCATGGGCCGTCCGAAAGTTCTCTTTCTCGACGAACCCACGCGTGGACTGGACTTGCCCGCCAAACGCGACATGTGGAGCTTGCTCCGCCGGCTCGCGGCCACGGAAAATGTCACAACGTTTCTCAGCAGCCATGACGCGCAAGAAATCCGCACCCTATGCAGTGAGATCAGCGTCATCGCCGGAGGCCGCCTCGTTCACACCGGCGCAACGCGCGACATGGGCAGCGACATCGATGCCTTCGAGGAACGCCTCATTGGCATGCTGACGCAATCACACCGCCTCCAGCCGCTAGGATCGCACTTTCGAGCAGAGTGAAAGCCGGCTGCACGACGGGTGCGACCCCCGCTGGGCCCTTGTGATAAGATCCCGAAGCGCGAAGGGCGCATCCGGTCCGCGGAAAGGACAGAAGTCCACCTGATCGCAAAATTCGTTTTCACGAACTAACTTTCTGCCCATAAACTGCGGACCTCGGGCATACGAAAGGAAGTTCGTCATGCCGGTAAGACGCCTCCCATCGAATCCGAACCTCGCGCATCTCAAGTATCAAGCGAAGGACTTGCGAAAAGAACGTACCGCCCGTACTCCGGGAGTCGCCCAGCGCATCAGGGAATTTCATCCGCGTTTCCGCCGTCTCGCGGACGCTGAAATCTTCGACGCCGAGTTCAGCCTAAGTGACGCGCAGCTGACCATCGCCCGCGAATATGGATTTCCGAGCTGGGCGAGACTGAAGCGGCACATTGAAAAACCAACGCTCTCCGATCGCCTAGATTTGCCACACCAACAGCGGATTGAAAATGTAACATTTCGCCGCGCCGTCGAACTTCTCGATACCGGTGACGCAGCTGGTTTGCGTGCGCACTTGAATCAGCATCCGAATCTTATCCATCAGCACGTAGTTTTCGAGGGTGGCAACTACTTTCGCAATCCAACGCTGCTGGAATTTGTCGCGGAGAATCCGGTTCGCCGGGGCACTCTGCCCGCGAACATCGTTGAAGTAACCAAGGTCATTCTCGAGGCTGCCCCGAGCCAGTCCGCACAGAACGAGACGCTCATGCTCGTCTCGACTGGAGGCGTAGCGCGTGAATGTCGCATGCAACTTCCGTTAATCGATCTACTGTGCGATTACGGAGCGGATCCCAGCAGCGCTGTAAAAGCGGCAGCCTTGCACGGCGAGCTCCAGGCAGTGAACGCTTTGATCGAACGCGGCGCTAGAATGGATTTGCCGGTGGCAGCGGCCCTGGGGCGCATCGAGGATGCGCGTCGGTCGCTTGCGGTCGCCAGCAGTGAGGACCGCCATTTGGCGCTCACGTTGGCGGCGGACTTTGGTCACGTCGAGATCGTTCGATTGTTACTTGACGGGGGCGAAGATCCAAACCGATACAACCCGGTGGGGGGCCATTCCCATACCACACCGTTGCACCAAGCTGCCGGCCGCGGCCATGAGGAAGTCGTCCGCCTGCTCGTCGAACGTGGCGCACGCTTGGACCTAAAGGACATTCTGTGGCGCGCTACGCCAGCCGATTGGGCCAGACACGCAGGCAAGGCAGAAATCGAGGCATATCTTCGTCGCAAGATGGCGGGCGAGAGGCACGAATAAAGGGATGCTTGTGCGTCTCGCAGATTCTCCTTGCCGTCGCAGATTGCGAGGTAGCTTCGGGAGTCAGTTGCCTGATTATCGGCTAGTCGGGAACTAGCTCTGCTCCAGGGTTGCTTGGACAAACGCAAGTCCGGTTGTCTGAGTCGCCCTCTCTAGAAAGGCGCGCTAACCACAGGTTCAAGTCTTTGGAGGCTCGCGCCAATCGCCGCCAGCGATATATCTCGGTACTGACCAGTCGCTGTCAGGATCGTGCGGCCAATATCTGTAGCAACCTCCTTTCTACGCGAACACATCCGTGAATCTCCGTACTTTGCCGGATGGACTAGCGGACTCCGCCTGTCCTATGTTCGCGACGCCTAGCTATGGTTACACCCACTCGCCTTGTCCCGGGCGAAAGTTGACCCATACCTACCAGCAGGAAACGAGGTCGCTGACATTGCCGAGAGCTGGTTAGCTCTCATGCTTTTGGCATTTTCATCGAGATCGTTCTTATGCGGTGGTGATTCTGACCCAATAGTGTCGCCACTCTCTGTCGGAGGAATCATGAAATCTCGCGGCTTCACGATGTTGTTTCTGGTCTTAAGTCTCTCGTTGCTGGCAGTCAGTGCCTATGCGGACACCGCCGCTATTGGAACTGCCTCTGTTTATGGAGTACTGGGTTATGCGGGAGTGACCAATACCGGCCCGAGCGTCATCCATGGAGATGTAGGTGGCGGCGCTGGAAGTACTGCGGTTACTGGCTTTCCTCCGGGAATGGTGGTCGCTCCGAGCGTGATATTGACAGGAAGTGTGACGGCTTTTACCAACGCCACCACGGCGTACAATACTGCGCAAGGCCTCGGGGGCTCTGGCGATGCCGGCGTTATCGACTTGACTGGACAAGATCTGGGGGGACTCACCCTCAAGCCGGGCGTCTATGAGTTTGATTCCTCGGCTCAGTTGACGGGAACACTCCTTCTCGACGCCATGGGCAGCGACAAGGCGCAGTGGACTTTTCAGATAGGGAGCACCCTCACGACCGCAAGCGCCTCGACTGTTAAAGTCATCGACGCCGGTGCTCTGGGTAAATTCAAAGGCGGCATAACTTGGGCAGTCGGCTCTGCTGCGACGCTCGGTACAACCACTGCGTTCCTGGGAACTATTATCTCGAACGGAGCGTCGCCGGACGCTATCCAGACTGGCGCAACAATCGGATGCGGTAGAGTCATATCGCTAATCGATTCAGTGACGCTGGATAGCAACGTCATCTTCACCCCGCTCACCGGCTGCAATGTAACTGCTGACGTCGGTGGCAAGACTGGGCACGGGATCACCCCCCCTCCTACCTCTCCCTCGCCCGTTCCGGAGCCCGCCACATTGCTGCTTTTGGGAACAGCTATCCTGGGTTGCTCGGCAAGGCTCGGATCAGGCCGGCGAGGGGCGAACAGAGCCTAGCCATACGGCGCGTGGCGCCAATGAAGGCCACATTACGAACGTCTAAGTCACTTGGACGTATAACGCGCTAATGGCCCAACACAAATGCGTCGCTATTTTGCGAGTTGGTATTCGCCCGCGATGGCGCAACCCGATGAGCCGCAGCTGTAGGTGCCTTTTCCCTTGATGCCTTTGAGTTTGCCGGTGCCGCCGGTAAAGGTCCAGGTGCCGTCCTCGTCCTGCATAAACGTTCCCGTACCTTGATGGCGGGCAAAAACCTTATCTCCACTGTCCATTGTTATTACCTGACAACCCTGGGCTCGAACGGTGTCCCCGCTGACCTCATTCGTTATCGTAATCACGGCTGATACGGCTTTGGCGCCCTCGATTTCCATGGACTTTGTGTAGGTGCATTTCACTTGCAGGACGGCCAGGCTGTGGTCGGGAAGATCGCCGACAGGAATTACGTGCTGGGGATCGGGTTGACCACACTGGGCGGTTCCGGAGACTTTGGTTTGCGCTGCGGCTGTGACCGCAACGAAGCACACGAGGGCGATGGCGATAAAGATTCGACGCATATAAGCGCGTACCTCCTTGAAATTTCTTGGGGGGCCTTCGGGGAATCGCTGGCAGCGTAGTCCTGTCGCGCGAGGGTGTCAAGGCGGAGACAGCCTCGGAGAGGTTAGGAAGACTATAGAAATCGAATCGGGTCGCAGACCAGTGTGGAGACGTGGCGAGCGGAGCGCCCGTACCCGAGTCTCTCCTGAGTAAGTTTCAGCACCGTACCCTATTGGGCTCCAGCAAGACTTGTGTGCCACAGTGAAACTAGTCCAGTCCGTACTTCGCTTTCCCCTTCTTTGATCTCTTTCTCCAGAATTCGTCGTGCCCATAACTCATTGAAGACGCGCCTTTTATCCAGGCAACGCGCGCTAACTACGGCGCTTCTATGGAGCGCCTCTTGCAACGTTTCTATGTCGAAATGTCCCTGCGCCAAAATGAGTTCGAACGCGCTACCAGAAAGGGTCCAACTTTCATTCGCAGTTGTTCGCCGCTTTTCCTTTGTGTTCTCGCGGTCCTGGCGTTCGCTTCTCCGGTCTCGGCCCAAGAGAGGCCGAGTTGGGAAGCACAAGTTCGCACGTATTGCGACGCCCGCGAGTGGTCCGCGGCATTAAGCGTCCTCGACGCGCAAATCGCCCGCGCACCAAAAGACTTGGACCTGCAAGCGTGGCGCGCGCGTGTCTTGACCTGGGCCGGACGCCTGCAAGAAGCGGAACAAACCTACCGCGAAATCTTGGCCATCGACAGGCGCGATCCCGACAACTGGGCTGGCCTCGCTTCGGTCTGTTTGCGCGAGGGAAAAATCAACGCAGCCTTGAGCGCGATTCAACTCGCCATACAGATTGATTCGAAACGCGCCGACCTACACGCCGCCTACGCCCGCATCTTGCGCGCCGCTGGCCAAGGCAGGGAAGCGCAGGCGGAGTTCAACAACGCGTTGCGCATTGACCCTGCCAACACGGAAGCCCGCACGGCGCGTAAGGCTGGCCGAAGCTACACAAACGAAATTCGCGGCGGCGTCGAAACCGATTCGCTCAGTTACACCATTCCCAATAACGCCGAGTCCGCAAGTCTCATTACCAGGTGGACGTCTCTTTGGAGCACCAATCTCGGCGGTTACTTCTATCAACGAAGCGGGATTCTTGCCGACAAATTCCTGGGAAGCGTCACTCTGCACGCGCCTTCATTCGCCGCAGTCACCATGGGCGGCGCCATCGCGGACGACAATGCCGTCATCCCGAAGAGCGAAGCATTTTTTGATTTCGACCGCGGGCTCAGCAAACGAGAAGCGACAGTGCTGAAAGGGATCGAGTTCCAATATGGCCAGCACTGGTATTGGTATCAAACTGCGCGCATCTTGACCCTCAACGGTGCAACTGTTCTCTATTTCCCGCGCGACTGGTCCCTGACTCTCGGCGCCACCGGAGCGCGTAGCGCCTTTTCCGCCCTCGGTGCGGAGTGGCGGCCTTCCGGCGTTATGCGCCTCGGGTTTCCGCTCGTCGCTTGGAGCGACTCGCGCCTCTCCGGAAATATTTTGTACGCCGCCGGCGCCGAGAATTTCGCGAGCGCGGACCAAATCGGAAGATTCGCTTCGCAAACTTATGGAGGGGGAGTCCGTTTCGAATCGTCGCGCGTGTTTCTGGCGTTCACCTATTCCTATCAGAGGCGCACGCAAAATCGCACCGATAGTTACACCGGATTCAGCTATGGCTACCGCTTTTGAAAAACTCTGGAGGCTTGGCCCCGCGGCATTTGTGCTGAAGGCCATCGTGGTGGCCGTGGTTGCTGACGGCCTGCTGCTGGCTTTCATTCTGCTGCGCCGCGCGTATCGCAAGCGCTACTTTCGCCGGCGCGACACGCGCGTTTTTGAGTTGCGCCAGCAATGGGACGACCTCATCTCCGGCAAAATTCCCTATGAGTCCTGGCGCGGAAACAGTTTCGATCGCCGCATCATCGAAAGTATCGCGCTCGATGCTTTTGAAGCCGCGGGCCCCGAAGAGTCCGCGCGCTTGCTGCACTTTCTTCGCTCCAGCGGTCTAATCGAAAAACGCATTTTTGAAGCGCGTCGCTTCACCGGTTGGCGCCGCTTGCGCGCGCTGGTGGCGCTCGGCCGCACCCGCGCTCCCGAAGGCATTCCCGCCCTAGCCGAAGCGCTGCGCGATCCTGAACTAGAGGCGCAGCTGGCCGCGCTGCGCGGCCTGGGCCGCACCGCCAGCCCGCTCGCCGCGCAGGAAATCCTTATCTGGCTCGCGGAAAAAGGACTATGTGTCCCTGTGCTCCCGCTGCAGAGCGCGCTGGTGCAGTGTTGCGCGGAGCGCCCGCGCATGCTTCTGCCCTACGTGCAAAGCGCCGAAGGTCCGCTGCGCGAAGTGCTGGGCCGCGTTCTTGGCGAAGTGGCCACTCCCTCGCTGGGACTCGACCTCGTTCCTTTCGCGGGAGACCCGCTCGACGAGTTGCGAGCCGCGACCGCGCGGGCATTGTCGCATTCACAATCCAACCTGGCATTTGATGTTCTAAGCGAACTCGCCCGCGATCCTGCTTGGTTCGTTCGCCTGCGCGCAATCGTCAGCCTCGGCAAATTTTCTCTGCCGCGCATGATTCCGGTATTGCTCGGCGGCCTGGGTGATTCTAACCGCTTGGTGCGGTTACGTGCCGCGGAAGCGCTTGTGACTTGTCCGGGCGCGTCGCTTCCCATTTTTCAGAAAGTTGTTGCCATCGGCGACGGCTATGCGCTGCATGCGTATTTGACCGCCATCGAGAACGCAGACCTGCTGACCAAGCTGGAAACCGAGCTGCAATCGAGTCACCACATTGCGGCGGGCGAAAAAACACATCTCGGAGCCGTGCTCAGTTCCGGTTCGCTAGCCGTCGAAGAACTGTCCCCGGCCGGCGCCAGCAGGGCCGCGACGCGCGCATGATTCGCCTTCTGGATTTCGTCAATCACGCGCTCTTTTGGTACTACCTGGCTAGCAATCTTGGCTACTTGATTATGCTGCTGGTCGCCCTGAAAACCAGCGCGCGTCACCAGCGCCGTCTGGAGAGCTATCGCCTGAATTGGATTGCGGGAACACCGCTCTCACCGCCCATTACGGTTGTTGCGCCGGCACATAACGAAGAGAGCTCCATACGCGTTGCGGTACGAAATCTTTTGGAGCTGGATTATCCGGCGCTTGAAATTATCGTGGTGAACGATGGCTCCGTGGATCGCACGCTGGAGGAGATGCGCGAAGAATTCCGCTTGCGTCGAGTGCGTGCCGTGTACGTCCCGGAATTGAAGAGCGCGCTGGTTCGCGGATTGTATCGAAGCGGTGTCGACTCCAGGCTGCTGGTGGTAGACAAAGAGCCGGGCGGAAGCAAAGCGGACGCGGTGAATGCCGGTCTCAACGCTGCGACGTCGCCGTACGTTTGCATCGTGGATGCCGATTCCGTGTTGGAGCGTGACGCGCTGCTGCGCATCATGCTGCCGGTTTTGGCCGACCCCGGGCGCGTGGTGGCGGTGGGCGGAATTATCCGCGTTCTCAATGGCTCGGAAATTTCCCAAGGAACTTTGCGCCGCGTGCGTTTGCCGCGCAAGAGCATCGAAGTCATCCAGGTGATCGAATATTTGCGCGCATTCTTGATCGGCAGGGAAGCGTGGGGACAGGGGAATATGCTGATGATTATTTCCGGAGCCTTCGGATTGTTTCGCACGGACCTGGTGCGCGCCGTGGGCGGCTACCGGCCCAACGCCATCGGCGAAGATTTCGACCTGGTGGCGCGGTTGCACCGCCATCTGCTCGATCGGAAGGCGGATTACCACATTCATTTTGTTCCCGACCCGATGTGCTGGACGGAAGTTCCGTCGGATTTGAAATCGCTGGGGAGGCAGCGCGCGCGATGGCAAAAAGGATTGCTGGATGTGCTGTTGCTGACGCGCGGCATGCTGTTTCGGCGGCGCTACGGGCGAATCGGAAGTTTTGCGCTGCCGTACTTGTGGCTGTTTGAATTTGCCGCGCCGGTGATTGAAATTCTGGGAATTGTCACCATCGTGCTTGCCGCGGTGCTGGGCGTGCTGAGCCGGACTTTCTTTCTGCAGTTTCTGCTCTTCGGTTATGCCTTCGCGACGGTTATCTCTATCGGCGCGGTCTTGCAGGAAGAGATCACCTACAAACGCTACAACGACTGGCAAGACGTGGCGCGACTGGTCAGCTACTGTTTTTTTGAACATTTTCCTTACCGGCAGATGCATATGTTCTGGCGGCTGCAAGGAATCTGGCAGTACCTGCGCGGCGACGTTGCGTGGCGGCCGCTCAAGCGCAAAGGGCTGCAGTCCGCCAGCGTTCCTTAGGTCGAAAGCAAATATTCGCCAGACCATGGCGTAGCAAATCGCGCGCGGCGAACACTTTACTTCGCGGCGGAGATTGGCTAGCGTTAGCGAAGATGGCTGCTGGCGCACGATGGACACACTGACTTCGGGATTGCTGTTTACGCTGCTGCTCAAGGTGGGCGTGGCGTCTTCGTTCGCAGCGCTGCTCGCGCGGTGGAACACGTTCCGGCGCGTGCTGTTTACCGAGGAGCGCGACCCGGACCAGAAATTGAAGTTGATGCTGTTCATGACGCCGCCGCTGATCGTGGGTGTTTCGCTGCGGCTGGTGGGCTTTCCGTACCGGTTCGCGGATTTGTCCCTGGAGGGGGCGTTCCTGATGGGCTTGCT
>Ga0210409_10000463_pt1 | contig 67040 bp, 55 predicted proteins | sample IncBWH17MmetaG_FD_161649 | JGI IMG/M metagenome (GOLD analysis project Ga0210409, IMG submission 161649) | Forest soil microbial communities from Barre Woods Harvard Forest LTER site, Petersham, Massachusetts, United States - Inc-BW-H-17-M | ecosystem: Environmental > Terrestrial > Soil >... | reverse complement strand
CGGTCCGCAATCGGCCCCCAGATGAGCGCCGTACCGTAGCCGATCAAAAACAGCGTGAAAAAGACGCCGCCGTAGTAGCCGACATTCGCGGTGGTGGCGGGAATTCCGGAGCGGGGCAGCAATTCCGTCAACGCTGGAACCAGCACGAGGGAATAGATGAACGAATCCATTCCGTCCATGCTCCAGCCGCCCCAGGCGGCCCAGAAGCTGCGGACCTGGTTGCGCGTAAGCTGCGGTTTGGTTTTTGCCGTTATCGGAGTTGGGATTGTCGTCACGCGAGTCCGAGCACGTAGGCGGCGTTCCGGTCCAGAATCTTTTCCGCGTCTCCGGGCTTCAAGCCGGACTCACTGATGTATTGGATGGCGTGATTGTAGAGTTCTCCGTTTTCATACGGAAAATCCGAGCCCAGGCAAATTCGATCGGCGCCCATCGAATCGACGGCCGCTCGCAGCGCCGGCGGATGTCCGTGGCCCACGCTGCAGTACCACATGCGTTTCGCGGTGATGGTGGGCAGCTCCGGCAACGGGTGCTCCCACTTGGAAATGTTATCGAGGCGCTGAAACACCATGGGGATCATCCCGCCAAGATGCGAATTGACGATCTTCAGTTTTGGATATTTCTGCGGAATGCCCGCTTCGATCAAATGCATCACCGAGACGGTGTCTTCCATCGGCGCACCGATCGCCCAGCGAAGGTTAAAGGGAATCACGAACGGAGAATCGATGCCGTTTCCGGAGGGGTGAATGTACAGCACCGAGGCACGCCGGTTCAGCTCTTCATAGAATGGAGCGAATGCGGGGTCGGCGACGGAGCGAGCTCCGATAAACGTGGTAATCGTGGCGCCGACAAATTTCAATTGATCGAGCGCGCGTTCCAGTTCCTTGAGCGCTTCGTCGACATGAGGCAAGGGCACGGCCGCGAAGGCTTTGAATTTTTTCGGCCAGCGGCTCACGGCCTCCGCGTACAGATCATTGGCCATTCGCGCGGCCTTCACGGCATGCTCTTTGTTTTCAAAATGCGGCGCCTGCGGGCAGATGTCCAGAATCTGCATCTCGACGCCGTTCGCCTCCATCAAGGCGAAGCGCTTGTCCATTTCCTCCTGGCCCATGCCCGCGCCCTTGTTGCGCTGCGTGCCGGTGTCCACGTTTCCGTAGCTCTGGCACAGATCGAGATAGTCGGTGGTCCAAAGATGCGCGTGAATATCAATGCGCATGCCCTTCTTCGCCTGGGCTCCGAACCTCGCGCCTGTTAGCAGCCCCGCGGCCGCAAGAGATCCCGCCCGCAGCACGTCTCGCCGCGTGAAACCGCATCCACATGCCATGATTGAATTGCCTCCCTGGCGGGCCAGCGGATCCTTGCCGGTCGCCGCCGATGATTCATCCACGTTTGGATCGCAGGAGCGATCCATGGTTCACGCCTTCGGAAGCCATTGTACTCTGAAACATCACAGACGGAACGCGGCGATGTGACCGCGGCTCTAAGGGGCAGGGTTATCTACAGCGAACATCGAACCAGACGCGCCGTCAGGACCTTCGGGGGAAAATGTTAGAGTCGAAATATGACGCCGACCATCGCAGAGCAGAGCCCGGTCGCCGCGTCTCCCTCGCCGCAAGACTCGAACGGACAGCTCTCTGTTTCGCCACACGGAAAGACCCCATCCACAAAGCTCCTGCTATCGTTACTGATCCTGGTTACGGCGCTGCCGTACCTGCCGGCGCTGGGATTCGGGTTCGTCTACGATGATGTCGCAGAAGTGGTAACAGCTGTCACGGCCCAGTCCACGGAATCTCCCGCCAAGTTCTATTTCACTTCGGTGTGGGATTTTCGCCATTCGGCCGTGATGATGAATTCCAGATATTACCGTCCGGTTTTTCGCACGATGCAGCGAATCGACGCGACATTTTTCGGCTACAACGCAATGGGTTGGCATTTAACGACTCTGGGAGCGCACCTCGCGGCAACAGTTCTGATCTTCTTTCTGCTGCGCCGTCATTTCCCGGATCCCTGGACGGCCTTCGCAGGGGCTGCTGTATTCGGCGTGCATCCGGTCCATCTCGAATCGGTCGCCTGGATCACTGGAATTCCTGATCCCCTGGCGACGCTTTTTCTGCTGGGAAGCTTTCTCCTTTGGCTGAAGAAATTGGAAACGCGGCGTGTCGACCTGCAATTCTACACGCTCGTCTGCTTCGCCGCGGCGCTGCTGACCAAGGAGATTTCGATCGTCCTGCCGGCGATCATCTTTCTCTACGTCCTTATGGGCCAATGTGGAAACATCCACGTACTGGAGAACGAGAAAAACAGATTTAGGGCAGCGGTGGTGGAAGCGCTTCCCTTTGGCGGAGTCGCCGCCGCATTTCTCGGAGTGCGAGCTGTGGCCCTCCCTCCGCTGAACAACGCGTCGTTGCCCTGGGTTCCTCATCGCGAGGCGGTCCTTACGATCCCGTCCGCTCTCGTCTTTTACTTGCGTCACCTGATTTGGCCTGCGGGACTGACCGTGTTTCCGGATGTTCGGCTGGTCTCAAGCGTGAAGGCTCCCGGCTTCTGGGTCCCGGTAATTATTTTGACATCGGCAGCGGCCTGCGCGTGGGCAGTGTGGCGGGGAAAGCGAAAGGATGGTATCGCGCTAGCGGCCCTCGCCTGGTTCGCTCTGCCAATTCTTCCTGTTCTGGATTTGGCGCTTTTCTTCAAGGATGACTTTGTCCACGACCGCTACCTTTATTTGCCGAGCGTGGGCCTGGCGATTTGCTGCGCGGCCGCGGCGCGGCGTCTCTTCGGCGAAAATCCAGCCGCTGCTCGGCGCTGGATTGGACTCGCGGCTATCACGGTGATTGTCTCGGCCCTGGCGGTTTCGACGGCGGCACAGTCCTTCGCGTGGCAGAACAACGTCACGCTGTACAGCCGCGCCGCGCAGCTCTCGTCGAACCCTGTGCCACGGATTTATCTTGCCGCGGAATACATGAATAGCGGACATCTGCCGGAGGCCAGGGAAATCCTGGAGCGGGTCGTCCGGGAGGTCCCCGAGTCATGGACCGCGAACTACAATCTCGGACTTGCCGATTACCAGTTGAAGGATATGCCCTCGGCCGAAATTTATCTCCGCCGGGCGATCGCGCTGGATCCAGGCGAGCCGGACGAGTACTTGAATCTCGGTCTGGCGCTGCTCGCGGAGAAACGTCTGAATGATGCGGAAGCTCAGTTGCGGTCTGCCCTCGCGAGAAACCCCAATGGGGAGGAGTATCACTACGTCCTTGGCATGATCTTCATGGCGCAAGGGAAGATTGAAGCCGGCAAGGATGAGCTTCGCAAGGAGCTCAGGAATCCGTCCATCAATGCGGCGATTCGCACGCAAATCGAACAAATGCTTGGCAACGCGCCCGCTCGATCCGCCCCGTCCCCTGATTCGCCAGCCTCGAAAAATTGACGCGCTTCGGAATGGAAGGCCCCTCGTTTTGCATGCGTGCAACGTGGGTCAGCGCTGAGAGGCTTTGCCCGAAGCGACTTTGGCGTTGAATTCCGCGGATTTGCGGCGCGGGATCGTCAAAGAATTCCAATCCCGTCCGGCGAAATGTTTGGCGAGATAGACGATTTGTCCAATGTGGTAGGAGTAGTGCGCCAACTGGCGGTGGATCGTTTGCATGACGGAATGCGGCTCGGTGCGGATATAAGCAGTGCGGGAGAGATCCGCGTCGGTCAAAGGGGCGAGCGCGTCAAACGCAAGCTGCCAGCCCGATTCCCAGAGCGCCAGGAGTTCGGCGCGCGTTTGGGGCGGCGCTTCAAATTCCGAATCGCGATCGCGATCGGGTTTTTCGCCGTCGCTGGTGAGGAAATCGGTCCAGCGGGAGCGCATGTTGCCCGCGAGATGCTTCACGATGATGGCGATGGAATTTGATTCATCGTCGATGGTGGCGAAGAGCGCTTCATCGGAAGCTTGCGCCATTGCGCGGTCTCCCAATCGCTTGTAATAGCGCAGAAGGTCGACCGAATCTTTCAAACAAGAGGTCGTGAATTCCAGAGCCATAGTCGAATTTTGCAGCCTCCCCCATCGGAAAATCAAGCGAGGAAGTGTGTAGCGCGGGCTTTAGCCTGTGGGGTTAGTCCTTGCGCGCACTAAACCCCACAGGCTGAAGCCCGCGCTACTGGGAAACGCAAATTGGTGCTATCCCCTGCGGCGCGGATTATTCGCCATCCGTTCGAGGACGGCGCAAACCACTCCGGTATCCTCCGCGCCATGGCCCATGGCCATCGCTGCGGTATAAAATGGCGCGCTGGCCGAAAACAGCGGCGTCGGACAATCGATCTTCCGCGCGTAGTCGCCGATGATAGTCATGTCTTTTTGCCACGTCTGCACCTTCATGGTCGCTTCGGAGTAATCTCCCTTCACCATCATGGGGCCGCGCACCTGAAGCATGCGCGATGCTCCCGCTCCATCGGCGACGACCTTCAGCACCACCGCCGGGTCGAGTCCCGATTTCATGGCCAGCACCATCGCCTCGGCCGCGGCCACGTTGTGAATCGCCACTAAAAGATTAGCGACGAATTTTACTTTGGAGCCTGCCCCAAAACCGCCGACGTAATAATGAGCGCGCGCGAAACCATCCAGCACTGGACCGATGCGGCGATAGGACTTGCGGTCGCCGCTTGCGTACACGACCAGGTCTTTGACGCGCGCTTGCGCCCCGGTGCCGCTCAGCGTGCAATCGAGCAAAATCGTGCCGCGTGCCGCGAGGCGTTTGCGCGCTTCTTCTTTCACGGGGATCGGCAGCGTGCTGGTTTCGATGACGATTTGGTGGGCGCGTGTTGACTTTACAAGTTCGGCGGCTGTGTCCAGCAGCGCGTCGGAAGACGGCAGCGAGGTCACAATGATTTCGCAGCGCTTGGCCACTTCCCGCCAGCTGCGCGCGGCGTTTCCGCCAGCCTTGCGATGTTCCTCGCGGCGACGCGGGAGCACGTCGTAGCCCAGGACCTTGAATCCGCCTCGAATGAGATTGCCCGACATTGCCGATCCCATGATTCCCAGCCCGATCATGCCTACTGCCTTTGACTCCATGGCTCTCCTTCCAATTTGTCGCAACGGTGTGACGGCGATGACTAACTCTAGCAGAATGCGCCGGCGGCCGAATAAAGTTAGGGCGCATTTCTCAAGCAGCAAAAGCTCTCGCCAGCGGAGGTTGACTTTCACCAAACGAAAGGCCGCAGATTGAACGGGCTGCGGAAAAAGTCGGTTCCGGGAAGGTTTTAGTAGCACAGCCACTCCTGGCTGTGCGGTTTTCTGGGCTTTCGCGCACCGGGAGGCGATGAATCGCGAAAATCGCACAGCCAGGAGTGGCTGTGCTACTCAGAGCGATGAACAAACGCGATCGGTGTGGAATTTCCGAGCATGATAATCTATAAGTTTGTGCGCACGGTTGTAACCATCCTATAGGGGATTGAGGCTCATGACCAAACCGAGGGACACTGTTACGCTCCAGGATATCCATTCCGCCGCGGAACGATTGAAGAATTGGGGTCGCTGGGGAGCGGACGATCAGGCAGGAACTCTGAACAATATTTCGCCGCAGGATATCGTTAACGCGGCGCGCCTCATCCGCAAGGGAAAAGTGTTTTCGCTGGCGCTCAATTTTGACAGCGACGGTCCGCAGAGCGGCCTGTGGGGAAATCGCTTCAACCCCATTCACACCATGCTGGCCACCGGAACCGACGCGGTCGCCGGCCGCCAGGAATCTATCGGAATACGATATGCCGACGACATGGTTTCCATGCCGCTTCAGTGCGGCACGCAGTGGGACGCGCTGGGCCACGTTTTTTACGGCGACAAAATGTGGAACGGCTACGACGCGCGCCTGGTCGATTCGAGCGGCGCGCAAAAAAACGGCATCGAAAATGTGAAAGACAAAATGGTCGGCCGCGGCGTGCTTCTGGATGTCGCCAGGCACAAGAAAGTGGGCTCGCTCGAAGACGGCTACGGCATCGGCACCGCCGAGCTGGAACAATGCGCCGCCGCGCAAGGCGTTGAAATTCGCAAGGGCGATTTTGTGATCGTCCGGACGGGCCAAATGGAGCGCTGCCTGAGCGCGGGCAAATGGGAAGGCTACGCGGGCGGGAACGCGCCCGGCCTGCGCTTTGAAACCGCTGAGTGGATTCGGAAGACGGATATAGCCGCGATCTGCGCGGACACCTGGGGCTGCGAAGTCCGGCCAAACGAAACGGGCGCGGCGACGCAGCCCTGGCACTGGGTGGTCATCCCCATGATTGGCATCAGCATGGGAGAAATTTTTTATTTAAAAGATCTGGCGGCAGACTGCGCGCAGGACCATGTTTACGAATTCTTTTTCTGCGCCCCGCCGCTCCCGATTACAAAAGCGGTGGGATCTCCCGTGAACCCGATCGCCATCAAATAGTGCAATCCTCGCTGCCTCATGAGACCAGATCAGGCATGGCCCGTCGTGGTTGTCGGAGCAGGGCCAAACGGGCTCACGACCGCAAATCTCCTCGCGCGCTATGGCGTCGATGTTCTGCTGATTGAGCGGAACGAGACGACTGTCCAGGAACCGAGAGCGGTTTCGATTGACGACGAATCGCTGCGCACGATGCAGGCGATCGGCGTGGTCGACACTGTTGCGTCACGCGTTGTTCTCGGTTACGGGTCCGATTACTTCAGCGCGGGAGGATCGTGTTTCCTGCGGGTTCGCCCCACCGCAAAGGAATATGGCTACCCGCGGCGGAATGCATTTCGCCAGCCAATTTTAGAGCAGCAGTTGCGCGATTATTTCTGCAAGCATGCGGTTACGGAGACGCGCTCCGAAGCATGGTTCAGCACGGAACTGATCGACTTACGGCAAGGTACGGATGCGGTTGATCTTTTCTTGCGGCGCGCCGATGGAAGCTTGACCGAAGTTTCCACTCCATATCTCGTCGCGTGCGACGGAGGGCGCAGTTTCGTCCGAGAGAAGCTCGGCATCAAGCTCAGCGGGTCCACATTCCGCGAACGCTGGCTCATCCTTGATCTTGAAGAAACGCGAGATCACACGCGCGATACAAAAGTGTTTTGCAATCCTGCTCGGCCATGCCTTTCGCTTCCCGGGCCAGACCGCACGCGACGTTTTGAATTCATGCTGCATGACGGCGAAGTCGAGCCGGAGGTCACCTCTCGCGAATTCACCAGAAAATTGCTGAGCCCGCATGGAGAAGAAGACACACCGCTCCGCCGCAGCCGCGTCTATACCTTTCATGCGCGCATGGCGGACCGCTGGCGCGAGGGCCGCATTTTCCTGGTTGGCGACGCCGCTCATCTCTCGCCCCCTTTTGCCGGACAGGGAATGAATAGCGGAATTCGCGATGCGCATAATCTCGCGTGGAAACTCGCGGCAGTCATTCAGGGCCGGCTGGGCCCGCGCCTGCTCGACACCTACGAACAGGAGCGCCGCAACCATGCCTGGGAAATGATTCTGCTTGCCTTGCGAATGGGTAAGGTCATGATGCCTCGCAGCGCATGGAGTGCTTTTGCTTTGCAGGCCGCGTTTCGACTGCTGAGCGTCGTCCCGCCCGCGCGCGCCTATTTCGCGGAAATGAAATACAAGCCCAAGCCTCGCTTTGACTCGGGCTTTCTCGCGCGAGTGAGCAAGAACGGCGCGAGCCCGTTGATCGGAAGACTCTTCCCGCAGCCCGAAGTTCGCGGCGCGGATCGCATCGCGTTGCTGGATGAATTTCTGGGGAATAATTTCGCGCTAGTCTTTTTGCCGAATACTCCCGCCAGCCTCTTCGATAAATTGCCCGCCGATTTATGGCAGCCGCTTAACCTTCAGCGAGTCGCGATCCGTGCGCCCGGTCAATCCATTCCGGCGCCGAATGGCGTCGCCTACGTTTTCGACACTGGCGGCGATTTCTCTCGCTCCATGAAAAGCATGCCACCAGGTTTGGTTTTGATTCGCCCGGATCGCTACGCCGCAGCTTTTCTTCCGGCCGACAATCTTGAGGCAGGTGTACGGGAAGCGGATGAAATGATCGCACGCACTTGGAAGTAGGCCGGCATTCCGTGGCGAATGATTCAGAGCAAACGTGGCAATTTGATTTTGAACGAGGCAGCGGCTAAACAGGCCGCGGAAAAAGTAGCACAGCCACTCCTGGCCGTGCGATTTTCGCGATGGATCGCGTCCCGGATGGGCGAAAACCCAGAAATCCGCACAGCCAGGAGTGGCTGTGCTACTACAACCTTCCCGGAACCGACTTTTTCCGCTGCCTGTTGAAGCAGTGCCCGACAGGGACCTACGGTTTAGAATTCGCCTTCGATTCATCCCTGATTTCGTTGTTGAACCGGTGTTCTTCTGACGGGGAACAGATCTCCTCAAAAATAGCCGCTTTTGGATTGACGAACGTGATAGTTTCCGCCACCCAGGGCTTCGTGTAAGTCTTTGGATCGGTGAGTGTCAGATCGAGTTTCAGCGTGTCTTTATCGACGCGCAGCCAGCGCTCGACGAGGCGCATCTGGTCGCTGTGCGGATTGCCGAAATGATCGAGCCAGGTTCTGTCGTCGTAGCCGATGGACTCCACGACAAAAGCATCTCCCTCCCATCTGCCGATCGAATAACCATACCAGGCCGGATCGGGATCTTTCGGAAGCGCTCGCCCATCGGTCCAGATCGTGCGCCAGACGTCGTGGTACTGCATATGTTGCAGCACTCTGTCCGAAAGTTGAATGAACTCAAAAGGCCTCAGGTTCGCTTCCCACAAATCGCGCGGATAACCCAATGGCTCGCACTGCGAAACTGGATCGTTGTTCAATTCGGGCTCAACTGCCCTGGGGCCGTAGCTGACCTTGTTGGCGTCAAATTTCGCCTTTCCCCACTCCGTCATCGGTGGTGGCGAAGTGTTTGACCGCATCTGCGGCGGGACTTTCTTATCCTTGATGTCAATCCACTTGTCGTCCAGGGAGTGCCTCTCGAAATAGCCCGCAGTTGTGGGCGTGGACCACACGCCGGACAGATCGTGGGGATTGAAGGGCTTCGGCTTGGAGAGCTCCTTCGGCAATTCGTCCGGTTTCCACGCGCCCGGCGAGTAACCGGGAGTCCCGTAAGTTTGACCGAACGTAGTGCACGAGAACGCCAGCACAGCCACCAGGATCTCCAACGATTTAAGGAGTCGATTCCACATGGTCAATCTCCTTCGGCAATTCATCGCGATCCTGTTCTCAAATTGAATTTCGTAGCACGGGTTGCGGTGTAAAAGGTGTAGTTCCGCATGAAATTGCGCCGAACGGTTGGATATGTTTACTGGTAATCCGTGTCCGCCTTCTCGCCATTTCCCTTAACGCCACCCATCGTGAACGTGCGGCCATCGGAAAGCACCATGTTTTTAAATTCTACGCGCGGCGCCCCGGATCGGGAAGGGTGCCCGGTGATCGTTACTTTGTCCCCAGGCTTCAGCAGATCCTTGTTAAAGCCCGCGCTGGACAGCATGTGCGGATTGCCCAGCTCGGCGCCCCAATGCACCAGGTTGCCCTGCTCGTCCGTCACATCCAGCAGAATACCGCAATGAGGATTGGACCAAATCCATTCCGTCACGGTTCCTTTCAGCGTTACCCACTTGTCCTCTTGATACGCCACGCCAGTTCCGTGGTGAGCGAATAGAGGAGCGCCCCATACGAGAATGCTCACGGCTAATATCGCGGAGGGTACAAAAATTCGCCTCAAGATGACACCTCCACGGGATTTTTAGCACGCAGGGTCTAAAAGCGCAACGCCCATCCAGTTCGCATTCACAGCCTTGTGGGGCTAGCTGCGCGGACTGGGAGCCGCGGGCGGATTTTGTGGCGGAGGGACAGCCTTGGCGGGAGCTTCGCCCGCCGGGATTATCCCGGGCGCAGTGGGACTGCTTTGCGGATTGGGCTCTAGCCTGGTCGGCCCTTCGCCGGCTTCCGTGGGAGCGGTGTCTGGCGTGTCGACTTTTACATTTTTCGTCAGCGCGACTTTTTCCAGTGGCACGACATTTTGGAAGGCTTGAACAGGCTTGCCGTCCAGCGCCCCTTGCATGAATTCGAGCCAGATCGGCAACGCGGCAATCGCTCCGGTCTCGGGCTTGCCGAGCGACACCGATTTATCGTCGTAGCCCACCCACACACCCGCCGTAATTTCCGGAGTGAAACCAATGAACCAGGCGTCGGTAAAATCGTTGGTCGTGCCGGTCTTGCCGCCGGCGGGGCGGCCCAAAGCGCGCGCGGGAGTTCCGGTGCCGCGCTCGATAACGTCCTGGAGCATCGCCGTCATCGTTCGCGCCACGTCGGGCTCCACGACGTCGTGAACCAGGGGATGCGCTTGTTCGAGCAACGCTCCGTCGTAGGTGGTCACGCGGCGAATCATGTGCGGATCGATGCGGATGCCGTCGTCGGGAAACACGGTGAACGCCGACGTGTGCTCGAGCAAGTTCAAGTCCGCCGCGCCGAGCGTGATGGGCAAATACGGCGGCAGAGGACTGGTGATGCCAAAGCGCCGGGCCATGTCAATCACGCTGTTCATGCCGACTTTCTCGGCGAGCTTTACGGCGGGAACGTTGCGCGAGCCGTCTAGCGCGCGGCGCAGTGTGATCACGCCCTCAAATTTTTCGTCGTAATTGTGCGGTGAGTAGGCTTGGCCGCCGCTCATGGTGGTGAACGGGGCGTCCAGGATCGTGTCGAAGGGAGTGAAGCCCTGCTCGACAGCGGCCGAATACACGTAGATTTTAAAGGAAGATCCAACCTGCCGCTGCGCCTGCGTCGCCCGGTTGAATTTCGATTCATCGAAGCTGTAGCCGCCGACCATCGCCTTGATTTCACCGGTCGGATTATCGATAGCCACCACGGCCGCCTGCGGGCCGACATTCTGCTCCAGTTGGACGTGCGCCAGGACTCCGTTGATGTCCTTGATGCCGATCTCCACAAGGTCGCCCGGCTTCATCAGTTCAGCGGGGGTTTTGTGGCCGGTCCAGGCAAAATCCGGCGGGGTGAGGAACGCGTGTAGCGAGCCGATTTTTATCGCCGCAGCTTTTTGGTCGACGGCCGTGACGAGGCCTTGCACGTAGTCGCCTTTATTGATCGGCCAGCGCCAGTCATCGTCCTCGTATGAGTCCAGCGTGTCGGTCTTGTCCACCAGGATGTTGTCCAACTTGCCGCGCCAGCCGTGCCGGCGGTCGTAGGCGTGCAGGCCGTCACGAATGGCGCGGTTGGCGGCCTGCTGCATCGAGACGTTGAGCGTCGTATACACGCGCAGTCCGCGCTGGTGCACCATTTCGGTGCCATACGTGCTTTCCAGATATTTGCGGATCTCTTCCACGAAGTATGGCGCGAGCGTATTTCGCGGCGCCTGGAGATGCAGCCCCAAAGGCTGCGCGATGGCTTGCCGCCACTGGGCATCCGTGATTTTCCCCGAGTGCGCCATGAGATCCAGCACCAGATTGCGCCGCGCGATCGCGCGTTGCGGATGCAGGATAGGCGAGTAACTGGGACCGCGGATCAACCCCGCCAGCAAAGCCGCTTCCTGCACGTTCAGCTTGCCCACCGGCTTGCCGAAATAATATTCCGAAGCCGCTTCAAACCCGTAATTGCCGTGAGAAAGATAAATCTGATTGCAGTACATCGTGAAAATCTGCTGCTTCGAGTAATGCCGCTCGATTTGAAGCGCCAGCAGCGCTTCCTGAACCTTGCGTCCCATCCTGCGATCGGAGCGGTCCAGAAAAAGCGTGCCGGCAAGTTGCATGGTGATGGTGCTGGCGCCCTCCACCACGCGGTGCGCGAGAATATTCCTCCAGGCCGCGCCGGCGACGCGCGTGAAATCCACGCCCCAGTGCTCTTCGAAATGCTGATCCTCGGTGGTCAGAATGGCGTCCTTCAGGACCGGCGGGAATTGCTCGTAGGTGAGAAGCACGCGGCGCTGCAAGGCGAAATTGCCGACGACCTGGCCGTCGTCCGCATAGAGTTCGGTGACCACGTCCGGCTGAAAATCTTCGAGAGCGTGAATCTGAGGCAGATCGCTCGAATAAACAAACAGCAGGCCTGCCACGCCGCCGACGGCAATCGAGCCCAGCAGCAGCAGGGAAAAGGCGAGACGTCCGACAACCTTGCGGCCGCGCAAGCGGAGCGTGATCGGCGGCAAATCTACCATGGGAGTTCCATTCTATCGCAAACAAGGGATGGGGACGCGCGGATCAGGAAGATACTGTGTCTCGTCGTTTCTTAATAAGAAATGCGCCGACAGTAACTGCAAGAGCCAGAACAAGAAGGCTGCTGTCGCGAATCAGGGTGGCCGTGCCCAATTTCTCGTTATTACCAAAACAGCCGCAATTGATTTCAAGGCCCAGGATCTTGGCCCGAGTCATCGCGACGATGAAGACGAGCAGCAGCCCACTGGTGATCGAGCCGATCCAGCGCAAGCTCACGCCCGCGATCAGTAACCCTCCGAGCGCCAGTTCAAACCACGGCAGGACCCGCGCCATCAATTGCACGGCGGGAATGGGCAGTATTTTGTAGGAATCGATGGCCATGGCGAAGAGGAAATGGTAGTCGCGTAAGTGCCATTCGCCCTCGAAGTGGAGTTTTGCATAGGCTGCGTAGAGGAAGATCAAGCCCAGCGCGATGCGCCCGATGGCCAGTAGCACTCTTGGCCATGCGGCCGTGCGTGCTGTCGTTTCCGTTGGAATCGCCGTAGTGGCCATAATTATTGGCGCAGCAGGTAGTCAAAATAACTTTTCAGCAGCTTGTAGTCCACCCCGCCGCCGGGAAGAGCTTCGGTCTTGCCGTGCGCCGTTATGTAAACCGTGGGCGTCTGGTTCACATTGCGCTGCATCCCCATGGCGCGGTCGCGCTCGATGGAGGCGTTGATCTCGCTGATGTGCTGTGACTCAAAGGTCTGAAATTTTTTGAATTGCGTGGGAGGAAAGTAGGAGGCCATCACCTCGTCAATATTCCCCTTGGCGGACCATTCATCCTGGTGATCGTACAGTGCGCGCTCGATGGCTTCAAATTGCCCGAATTCCGCGGCGGCATTGGCAAGCCGCGCGGCCTGGCGCGCAAAGGGGTGCATATCCAGCGGAAAATCGCGATGAATGATATACACCTTGCCCGGGATGACATAATCGTCGATCACCTGCTTTACAGTGCTTTCAAAAAAGCCGCGACACGCCGGGCACTGGAAATCGCCAAAGACTTCCATAGTGATCGGCGCGTTCGGATTGCCAATCGTCTTTTTGAAGGCCGGGTTCGTTGCTGCTGGGGCGGCTTTTTCGGTCGGAGGCGCGGGCGCTTTTGTCTGCTTTTTGGCGAAAGCCCCCGGTGCCAAAATGCACAGGCCGGCGAAAATCAGCAATCCAATTTGGCGGACAGGAAGCGATTTCACTCGACGATCTCCTTGGGATTTAGCGAGCATCGCATTCTAACCCAAAAATAGGTAATTCTGCACTCATAGACGTGCGGAAGAAGTGCAGGGTTATCCGGCGGGGGCTGATTTTTCCGCCCGTCTTTGCCGATCTTCAATCGTCGGTAGATCGCCAAGGCCCGAGACAACCGACCCCTAGCCTGCAGCGGCCCGCATGGCGCCAGATAGGAAGCGCACCGAGAAACGAGATAGGGAGGAAAAAATGCCCACAACCTATTGTACATAAAGAGGATACAAGGCAGTCAAAATACTTGACAACAACACACTCAATTTGTACAATCTCTGCATCTAATGCACTCATGCCGGATCATACCGGGCGAGCTTAAGAGGAGGGGAGTCAGTTATGAGTAAAATTATTGGAATTGATCTGGGGACGACCAATTCAGTTGTGGCCGTGATGCAAGGTGGGGAGCCCGTAGTGATTCCGAACCAAGAGGGCGGCCGGACGACTCCCTCGGTGGTTGGCATAACCAAGGCCGGAGAGCGTCTGGTGGGCCAGGTGGCGAAGCGGCAGGCCGTGACCAACCCCGAGAATACGATTTACTCGATTAAGCGATTCATGGGGCGGCGCTACGACGAAGTTAGCGAAGAGATGAAAATGGTTCCCTACAAAGTCGTACGCCACGGCGACAACGTCGCTGTGCTGGCGCATGGCAAGGAGTACACGCCACCTGAGATTTCGGCGATGATTCTGCAGAAGCTGAAGAAAGCTGCGGAGGATTTTCTCGGAGAAAAAGTCACCGACGCCGTCATCACTGTGCCCGCGTACTTCAACGACGCGCAACGCCAGGCGACCAAGGATGCGGGCGCGATCGCCGGTCTTGAGGTCAAGCGCATCATCAATGAGCCTACCGCGGCGGCGCTGGCCTACGGCCTCGACAAGAAGAAGGACGAAACGATCGCCGTGTACGATTTCGGCGGCGGAACATTCGATATTTCCGTCCTGGAAGTCGGTGAGGGAGTCATCGAGGTGAAGGCCACCAATGGCGACACACACCTCGGCGGCGACAACATTGACCAGCGCATTGTCGACTGGCTGGTTGAAGAATTTAAGAAGGATGAAGGCCTCGATCTTGGAGGAAAGGGCAACGAGATGGCGCTACAACGCCTCCGTGACGCTGCCGAACGCGCCAAGATTGAACTCTCCACGACCTTGGAGACCGAGATCAATCTGCCGTTCGTCACAGCCGATGCCAGCGGTCCGAAGCACCTGGTCAAGAAATTGACGCGCGGCAAACTGGAGGCCATGGTCGAGGATATTATCCAACGCTCGGTTGGACCATGCCGCCAATGCATGACCGATGCGGGGGTGGATACCAGCAAGATTAATGAAGTCGTGCTCGTCGGAGGGCAGACGCGCATGCCGCGGATTCAAAGCCTTGTAAAGGAGCTCTTCGGCAGAGAAGGACACAAGGGCGTCAATCCGGACGAGGTGGTCGCGGTCGGCGCGGCGATTCAGGGCGGCGTGCTCGGCGGCGAAGTGAAAGACATCCTGCTGCTCGACGTAACCCCGTTGTCGCTGGGCGTGGAAACGCTGGGCGGCGTGATGACCGTGCTGATCCCGCGGAATACGACAATTCCCACGCGCAAGTCGGAAGTGTTCTCGACCGCGGCGGACAACCAGCCCTCGGTTGAAATTCATGTGCTGCAGGGCGAACGAAAAATGGCGCCCGACAATCGCACGCTGGGCAAATTCCATCTGATGGGAATTCCGCCGGCTCCGCGGGGATTGCCGCAAGTCGAGGTCACCTTCGACATCGACGCCAACGGCATCCTCAACGTTTCCGCGAAAGATCGCGCGACGAACAAGGAGCAGAAGATCACAATCACGTCCTCGACCGGGCTCAGCAAGGAAGAGGCCGAGAAGATGCGCTCCGATGCCGAGGCGCACGCCGAAGAGGACAAGAAGAAACTCGTGGAAATCGAGGCGCGAAACATTCTGGATAACCGGGTGTATCAGGTCGAAAAGCTGATCGCCGACAATCGCGAAAAGCTTCCCGAATCCGACACCAAGCCGGTGGAGGAAGCGGTTGCGGCGGCGAAGTCCGCGCTTGCCGGCGGCATCCTCGATCAGATTCAGGCGGCGACGCAGAAACTCGAGAGCGCCTCGCACAAACTCGCCGAGGTGCTCTACAAGACCGCGCAGGCCGCGGGAGCGCAAGCCGGCGCCGAAGGTTCCGCTGGCGCTGGGCCTGGCGCGCCGAAGGGCGGAGCGGGCTCGGCTCCCGAAGGCGAAGTAATCGACGCCGAGTATGTGGACGTCGATGAAACGAAGAAGCCGAATTAAACGGAACGCGCTGCGCGGAGCCGGAAATTGCGTCTCCGCGCGGCGCGAGCCTTCTCAGCCAATCCACAGGAGCGAGCGTTGACGACGTACGAGGGCATCAAGCGGACCGGACCGCCGCACGCCATCCAAAAATTGCGGGAAGATTTGTTCATGATTCAGATCGTCCTTTCGGAGACGCCGACGGCCGATTGGAAGCGTTTATTTTACGAAACTCAACAAGCGCCGCCGGCCGACTTTCCTCCCCGCGCCGTGGATATCAGCGGAGCGTTCATTCGATTCCGCTCGGATGTCCCGAGCGTGGAAGCCAGGACGGCCTGGATCGATCGATGGATCGATCGCGCCAATCAAAAGGAGGCGGCCATGGGCGGAAAGCTGGACGAAGAACGCCGCCGCCGCCGCGACGAACACCAGCGCGAGCAGCAGGAATTGGCGGCCATCAACGCCCACTGGGAAAAGTTGTGAAGAAGTGGGGGTGCCCCACCCTTTGTGCATTTCAAAGGGTGGGGGTTTAGAGTCAAGGCAAACCGGGAATGTGGAGATGGACGGTCCGAAAATCCCCACCCTTGCAAAAACCGCAAGGATGGGGCACCCGCACACGGAAGAGATGATGGGCTGAGTTTCACGACCCACGGGTCACGAATCACGAGTCACCGAATTTCTTATGGCCACGACCACAAAACAAGACTACTACGAGTTGCTGGGCGTCTCCCGCAAGGCAGCGCAGAAGGAAATCCGCCAGGCCTACCGGAAACTCGCGCGCAAATATCATCCTGACCTCAACCCGGGGGACAAATCCTCAGAAGAAAAATTCAAACAGGTGCAGGAAGCCTACGACGTTCTCTCCGATGCAAAGAAACGTCAGATGTACGATCAGTTCGGTTTTGAAACTCCCGGCGCCGGCGGAATGCCCGGCGCGGGGGATGCCGGCGACGTTCATTTTGATTTTGGCGGGTTTGACTTTGGCGGAGGAGCAGGCGCGGGCGGCGCGGGGCCGAGTTTTCGGGATCTGTTCAGCCAGTTTTTTCGAGGCGGGGGCGCGGCGGCCGAAGCGCCTTCGCAAGCGGAGCCGGGCACGAGCCTTGAATACCAGATCGAAATCAGCTTCTGGGAAGCCGTTCGCGGCACTGTAAAAAAACTCACGATCTCACGCCTTGACGCTTGCACCGAGTGCCATGGCACAGGCACGGCCGGCCAGCCGCAAACCTGCACGGCATGCGGCGGCACGGGGCAAGTCACACAGACGAGCGGAAAGATGCGCTTCAATCTGACGTGCTCTCGCTGCGGCGGCACGGGACGCCTGCAAAACATGTGCCGGCTGTGCGGCGGCGACGGGCGCGTGCGGCGCGCGGACACGATTGAGATTCGCATTCCCGCCGGCGTGCAAACCGGCTCCCGCGTTCGCGTGCCCGGGCGCGGCAATGCAGGCACAGCGGGCGAACCGCCGGGGGATCTCTACATCATCACCGACGTTCAGCCGCATCCGTTTTTCGACCGCCGCGGCGACGACATCTACACGACCGTGCCCATCACAGTCACCGAGGCGGCGCTCGGCGCGAAGATCGAAGTACCCACAATCGACGGTCGTTCGCTCCTGCGCGTTCCCCCGGGGACGAACAGCGGCCAGAAACTGCGCCTGCGCGAAAAGGGCGTGCCTTCGGTGCGGACTGCCGGGCATCGCGGGAACCAGTACGTTGAGCTGCAAGTCATAGTGCCGAAGCCGGTGGACGAACGCGTGCGGGAACTCTTGAAGGAACTGGAAAAGATCGCGCCGGAAGATCCGCGCAAGGATCTTTTCGAGAAGGCCAAGGCGTAACAGGCTGGGAAAAATGTGGAGCGCTTTTTCCGCAGCCCGGTAAATGCAAGGAGCGCAGCAATGACGCGCGTAAATCCAAAACGAAAAAAGGCCCGCGCCGGATACATGATTTCGGCGGTAGCGGAATTGTACAAGCTGCATCCCCAGACGCTGCGCCTCTATGAACGCGTGGGCCTGCTGAAGCCCTCTCGTTCCGATGGAAACACGCGACTCTATACCGACTCCGACCTGGAACGCCTGGAAGTGATCCTCACCCTGACGCGCGAAATGGGCGTCAACCTCGCGGGAATCGAGATCATCCTGAACATGCGCGAAAAAATGGCCGAAATGCAGCACCAGATGGAAGCGTTCACATCGTTCGTGCAGGAGGAACTCGCCCGCGGCCTCCGCTCGGTCACCGCGCGCCCGCAGGACGACGCCTTGGTCCGTGTCCCTCCGCCGAAAGTGATCCGCGTGCATAAGTAGCCTGATTCTTGACGCGTGACCCGTGATCTGTGGAAACCATTCGCGCCGTGTGAGTTTCCCCCGGCAATCGTCAGGTCCAATCGGTGTCTCCACGGGTCATGGGTCATGGGTCATGGGTCATGGGTCATGGGTCATGGGTCATGATTTCCATTCCCGTTTGTCCGTGGTTCCAATCTTTTCCACACTCACGAATAATTTCAACAGGGCGCCACACCTTGCGCAACTTCAGCGGCGCGCCTATGCTGGTTTTATGGCGCAAAAGGATTGCCCTCTCTGCGGCGGCACTGGATGGAAGACCGTCGACCGCGTGGCGGAAGAAGAACTGACGCGCAGTTCCCGGGAAAAGCCCATCGAGGGAGCGAGCGCGGCAAAACGCGTCTGGGCCGTGCCCTGCGATTGCACGGGCAAGGACCGCGCCGCTCGTGTGATGGGGCGCGCGCGCCTTCCGAATCGCTACGAACACTGCGACTTCGACAATTTCGACACCAAACTGTATGACGATGAAAACGGCCCGGAATACCCCAAGTGGAACCACGCACTCGAGCAGGCCAAACTGGTCACGGAAGCGTTTGCCCGCGATTATCCGGTTGGCACAGACACGGGACTCCTGCTGATGGGTCCGTGCGGCTCGGGCAAGACACATCTAGCCGTAGCCGCGCTCCGGCAAATTGTTTTGCGGGGCCACACCGGACTTTTTTATGACTATCGCGAACTGCTGAAGGAAATTCAGGGAAGTTACAATCCGGAAAGTCAGACCAGCGAGTTGGGCGTACTCGAGCCCGTCCTGACAGCCGACGTTTTGCTACTCGATGACCTCGGCGCCAGCAAGCCTTCTCCTTGGGCGCTCGAAACCGTCGGCCATATCCTCAATTCCCGGTACAACGAACGGCGCATCACGCTGCTGACCACGAATTATCTTGATAACGCGGGGCCGACTTCCATCCCGACTTCCCGGAGACCCCAACTGCCCTCCGGCCAGGCAGTCTCCCCTGCCCGCGAGGATACTCTCACCGACCGCCTTGGCATGCGGATCCGCTCCCGCCTGTACGAAATGTGCCGCACGGTCGAGCTCTTTGCTCCCGATTACCGCCGCGAGGTCCGTCAGGCGCCTCGGATGAGGTCGTGAATCGTCAATCGTAGAGAGTTTAGAGTCGAGAGTTCAGAATCGACTTTTCAGTCGGTCCGGGATTTTCATAAAGGAACGAGCGTTTTCCGGAACTCTTCTTGACTCTCAACCGTAAACTCTCAACTTCCGCCCACTAACCGCTAATCACGCCCCCTTACCGCTTTCATTGACACAGGCCACAAAGCGCGGGTATCATCCCCTCGGTGTGGCACCTGGGTGGGAAGCCGCACTTCCTTCCTTGCACCTCCCCGTGACTCGGAAGATAACCCGAGCGTTTCCTGTTGGGAGCGAGGCAGGGACCTCACTGGAGGCAGTTCGATGTTTTCCGACAACGAAAACCCCGGCGCGGAGCTTTCCGCCGGACAGACGGCAACCGCCGCAGCAGCGGCACCAGAACAAACCGCAAACGTAGAGACTCAGCAGGCTGAGCCTGCCGCGGTTCAAGCGCAAGAACCTCTTGCCGCTGCCCCAACGCCTCCGGCCGAGCCTTCCGTTGTGACCGTGAATCCTTCCGAGCCCGTTGCGGCACCGGACGGCGCTGCCGCCGTCGAGCATTCCAACGTGAGTGAAGCCGTAGAAACCGCTCTGGATTCCGGCGAGCCTCCGACGGAATCAAACTCAGAGATGGAACAGCTCATGGAGCAGTACGCCGTGCCCCATCAGGCGCCGGCGGAAGGTGAAATCGAATCGGGCCAGGTTGTGGCGATCACCGACCTGGGCGTGGTTGTGAACCTGGGTGGGAAGACAGAGGGGCTGATTCCCGCGCAGGAATTCGCGGAACTCGACGGCCCATTCCCTCTGGTGGTCGGGGAACCGGTGGAAGTCCAGCGCACGGGCGATCGCAAGGAAGGGATGGTGTTGTTGTCGTACCAGCGCGTGAAGCGGCGCCGCGCCTGGGGCAAGATTGAAGAGGCTTACCGAACGAAGTCCGACATTACCGGAAAAATTGTGGACCACATCAAGGGCGGACTGGTGGTGGACATCGGCGTGCGCGCATTTTTGCCTGCGTCCCAGGCCGATCTGCATCCGGTGCGCGATCTCGATGAATGGAAAGGCCGCGAGCTTACCGTCCGCGTGCTGAAGATGAACCGCAAGCGCGGAAATGTGGTCGTCAGCCGGCGCGCGATTCTGGACGAACAGGTGGCGTCGCAGCGCCAGGCCATGCTCGACTCGATGGCAGAGGGACAGACCGTGCGCGGCGTGGTCAAGAACGTGACCGGCTACGGCGCATTCGTTGACCTGGGCGGGATCGACGGTCTACTGCACATCACGGATATGTCCTGGGGCCGCGTGGCAAGCCCGCTCGATGCAGTGACGCCGGGCGAGGAAGTCGAAGTCAAAATCCTGAAGTACGACAAGGAAAAGGGGCGCGTGTCGCTCGGGCGCAAACAATTGCTGCCCGACCCGTGGGCCTCGGTGGTGGAACGCTACACGAAGGGAACGAAACTCACGGGCAAGATCATGGGCCTGACGGATTACGGCGCGTTCGTCGAGCTGGAGCCGGGCATCGAAGGCCTGGTGCACGTCAGCGAGATGAGCTGGTCCAAACGCAAGCAGCATCCCTCGAAAATCGTGAAAGTGGGCGACGACGTCGACGTCATTGTGCTGGGCGTCGATTCCAAGGAGCGGCGAATTTCGCTCGGCATGAAGCAGGCGCAGTCCGACCCGTGGCAAGTGCTCGCGGATAAATATCCGGTGGGAACGGTAGTTAAGGGCAGCATTCGCAATCTGACGGAATTCGGAGCATTCCTCGAAATTGAGGAAGGATTCGACGGGCTCATTCACGTCAGCGATATTTCCTGGACGGGGCGAATCAAGAATCCCTCCGAAGTGTACAAGAAGGGCGACATCGTCGAAGCGAAGGTATTGAAGATCGACCAGGGCACGCGGCGCGTTTCGCTCGGCGTCAAACAAGTGAACGACATCTGGTCGTCGTGGTTTGAAAAACACAAGGTCGGCGACCTGGTGCACGGCAGGGTTTCGCGTGTCACCACCTTTGGCGCGTTCGTCGAGCTGGCCGATGGGATCGAAGGCCTCTGCCACATTTCGGAGATCGACGACCGCCGGGGCAAGGGGGGCGACAAGCCGCAAGGCCCGCCGCGTCCCGGCGTCCGGCAGAGCGGCCTGCTCGATCCCGGCCGCGATTATGAGTTCAAGATCGTCAAGATCAGCCAGGATCAGCACAAAGTCGGGCTGAGCTACCGTGGCGCGCAAAAGCAGGCGGAACGCCGCGACATGGAAGATTACCGGTCGACGAAGTCCTCGGCGAAAGCCACGATCGGTGATGCGATTATGGCCAAGCGTTCCGTGTAACCGCTCCGGCGTTCCCCCGGCCGGAGTGTAAATAACATTTCCCTTGAGCCTCATTTGGTGATATGGAAATGCCACCAAAGGCAGCCCGCTGAGAGATTTAACCCCAGCGAGCAGTTGGCGCGTTCCCGAGGCGCGTCCGGGCCTGGCACCGAGTGGTGCAATTTTAGAATCAGGCGGAGCATACATCAATGAACGATTCCACCGTGACAAAGGCGGACCTGGTCGAAGAAGTGGTTCGCGTCACAGAACTTCCACGCAAAGAATCCGAGGCCGTTGTCGAAACGATTTTTGAAAGCATCATCGGCGCGCTCCAAGGCGGCGACCGCATAGAAATCCGCGGCTTCGGCAGTTTTCGCACGCGCCAGCGCCGGGGCCGCACCGGACGCAATCCGAAGACCGGCGCCAAGGTCGAAGTGCCTCCCAAGAAAATCCCGTTCTTCAAGCCCAGCAAGGAGTTGAAGGACCACGTCAACTCAGGCGCGCCGGCAGCCCCGGGCTCGGGTTCCGCGCCGGCTACGCAGCCAAGTTAGAATCGCGCGGCGGACCCTGGCCCTTCGCTGTCCGCAGCCCATACTCCCTATGGATTACCTCTGGACGCCCTGGCGTTACCGATATGTCGCCGAAGCCAAAAACGTTTCGGGTTGCGTCTTCTGCAACGCTGCCGCCGCAAATCAGGATGAAGATTGGCTGATCGTCCATCGCGCCGTGAAAAATTACATTATCCTGAATCGCTATCCGTACACGTCGGGGCACGTGATGATCGTCCCGTACGCGCACACGGCGGATTTTTCCGGGCTTGAAAAAGATACCGCGGCGGAAATGATGCTGCTCTCACAGCGCGTGCAGGCGGCGATTGACGATGTCTACCACCCGGATGGCTTCAACCTGGGGATGAATCTGGGCCACGCGGCCGGCGCAGGAATTGCCGATCACCTTCACATGCACCTCTTGCCCCGCTGGACCGGCGACACGAATTTCATGACCACGGTCGGCGAAACGCGGCTCGAGCCGGAAGACCTTTCCTCAACGTACACGAAGTTGCGCAAGGCGCTGGCTCAGTAGGGACTCAATCGATTTTGAAGCGCCCGCCTTCAGTTCGCGGAAAAAGTCGGTTCCGGGAAGGTTTTAGTAGCACAGCCACTCCTGGCTGTGCGGTTTTCCCGGCTTTCGCGCATCCGGGACGTTATCCATCGCGAAAATCGCACAGCCAGGAGTGGCTGTGCTACTTTTTCCGCAGCTTGTGAAGCCGGGCGCTACATGATTTTCGGAGTGACGGTTGAACTTCGCACTCACCGAAGAACAAACACTGCTGCAGCGGACGGTGCGGGAGTTCGCCGAAAATGAAGTGAAGCCGCTCGCGCGCGAGATCGACGAGACCGGCCATTTTCCACGCGAAACTTTCCGCAAGGCGGCGGAACTGGGCTTGACTGCTGTAGCGCTGCCGGAATCCGAAGGCGGCGCGGGGTTCGACCATGTTTCGTATTCCATCGTCATAGAAGAAATTTCCCGCGTGTGCGCTTCCACCGGTGTGATCCTTTCCGTGCAAAATTCGCTGTATTGCGATCCCATCCACCGTTTCGGCACGGAAGAGCAAAAGAAAAAATTTCTCCTGCCCTTCGCGCGCGGCGAAAAAATCGGTTGCTACGCGCTGACCGAGCCTCAGGCGGGCTCGAACGCGGCGGCGCTGGCGACCAAGGCGGTGCGCCAGGGCGACCGCTACCTCATCAACGGGACAAAGGCGTGGATCACCAACGGCGGCGTGGCTGATGCGGCCATCGTCTACACGAACACGGATCCTGCGAAAGGCGAAAAAGGGATCACGGCGCTGGTCGTCGAGCGCGGCACGCCCGGATTCAAAGTGGGCGAGGAAGAAAAAAAGCTCGGCATCCACGCAACGGCGTGCACAGAATTATCCTTCACCGATTGCGAAGTGCCCGCCGCGAATCGCATCGGGAACGAAGGCGAAGGGTACAAGATCGCGCTCTCAACGCTCGACGGCGGTCGCATCGGCATCGCCGCGCAGGCCACCGGAATCGCCCAAGGCGCGCTGGAACAGGCGCTGGCCTATGCGAAGCAGCGGCAAGCTTTCGGCCATCCCATCGCGGATTTCCAGGCAATCCAGTTCATGCTCGCCGACATGGCCACGGAAATTGACGCAGCACGCCTGCTGGTCCGCAAGGCCGCATGGAAATCGGATACGGGCGCGCGCTTTTCCATGGAAGCTTCGATTGCAAAGCTGTTCGCTTCGGAACTGGCCACGCGCGCGACGCATAAGGCCATACAAATTCACGGCGGCTACGGCTACAGCGCCGAATATCCGGTCGAGCGCATGTACCGCGACGCGCGCATCACGGAAATCTACGAAGGCACAAGCGAAATCCAGCGCCTGGTGATTGCCGCCTGGGTGTTGAAATCTCTTTGAATCCACAGCTTCACACAGATAAACACGGATAATCGGGGTGAGAAAAGTCTGGAAGTGTATTTCCGGAGTGGCATTTGGCATCAAGCTGCCGTTCGCAGGCCTCGCTCTTATAATTCCTCTCGTCGCCGGCAAAGCGTGGTCATTGGCGTTCTCGATTTGAAATCTGAAATTTGCAATTTCAAATTAATTTCGCATTCACACCTTTTTTGCCTTCCCGCGCTCTATGCTGCGTCGTATTCTGTGGAAGGAGCATCGGGCCCGAATCTCACATCACGAGTTGCGAATCACAAGTCACGAATTACAACACACGCTGCCCGCCATGCAAGAACTCGATTCCACCGCCGAATTCGACGCCGCGCGTGACAGCGAATTTTTCGCCGCCGTCCCTGCGCGGCCGGCCGTGTTCACCATCGAGCCGCGCGCGGATTTTGTTGGCGCGAAGCCGTACATGTTGCGCACCGCCAATCTGCGGCAGCGGCTTATGCGTCTTCTTGGGCCGCCCGATCCTGCTTCGAAGCGGCTGAATTTGCGCGAATTCACGGGGAGCGTGCGCTACCGCGTCGTGGGTTCGCCGTTCGAATTGGGTTTTCTGCACTGGCAGCACGCGCGGCGGCTCTGGCCCGCGGGGTATCGCGAGCGCGTACGGCTGCGGCCGCCCGCCGTGCTCAAGGTCAGCCTCGCGAACGCATACCCGCGGTGCTACACGACGCGGCGCATCAGCGCGAATGGATTTTATTTTGGGCCGTTCGCCTCGCGCCGCGCGGCTGATACGTTCGCTTCCGGTTTTCTCGACCTCTTCAAAATCCGGCGCTGCCAGATCAAGATTCGCCGCGATCCCAGTTTTCCCGGCTGCATTTATTCCGAAATGAAAATGTGTCTCGCGCCCTGTTTTGCCGGCTGCTCGAAGGAAGAATACAACGCGGAAGTCGGCCGTGTCGTGGCGTTTCTCGCGACGGGCGGCGCTTCGCTCACGGCGGAACTCGAGCGCGAGCGAGAAGCGGCGAGCGAAGCGCTCGATTTCGAGCGCGCCGCGGCGGTCCATCGCCGCATCGAGAAAGCAGCGGAAGCGCTGCGCGGATTGCCTGACCTCGCGCGGCGCATCGAAGACCTCAACGCCGTCGTTCTCCAGCGCGCGGCGGAAGAAAATACGGTTGCTGTTTTCGCGGTCCGGGCGGGACGCATCGAGGAGCCTCGCATGCTGCGCTTCACGGAACTTGCCACCGAGCCCCGCTCCGTGGAACAAATCCTGCGCGAGTGGCTGGAAGGCGCGGGAGATCCGGCTTCACTTCCCGCAAAAGCAGCCGCAACACAACAAAGTTTTCGCGAACTCGAAGATCAGCTCAGCCTGCTGGCGCGCTGGTTCAATAAGAAGCCGCGAGTCGGAGAAATTTTCTTTCGCGAAAGCACGGCGCGGTCCTCCGCCGCCTCGGCGCAAGACGAAGCCAGCGCGCGCCGCAACAGCGAGTGGCCCTATCGCCGCATCTTGCGCGCCTGCTCGCGGCTGCTGGCCCCGCCGACAGTTGAGAGTTAATAGTAAAGAGTTATGTGCAAGTCCACGCATTTCGGCATTTACTTTGGGGGGGAATGTTCATGGCGCATCGCAATCCGGGAATTTTCGACGGCAACACATTCAAGATGGGGCTCTTCGGCTCCAACTGTTCTGGTGGTCTCTCCTTCACCACGCTTCCGGAACGATGGGACGCTTCGTGGGATAACAACCTCAAGCTCGCGCGGCTCGCCGATGAAGCCGGATTTGAATGCCTGGTGCCGATTGCGCGATGGAAGGGCTTCGGCGGGGCAACGAACGTCAACGGGACCTCTTTTGAAACCATCACCTGGGCCTGCGGCTTGTTGGCGCAGACTCGCAAGGTTTCAGTGTTTGGAACCGTCCATGTGCCGATGATCCATCCGGTTCTTGCAGCCAAGCAGATGGTCACCGCGGACCATGTGGGTCACGGCCGCTTCGGATTGAATATCGTCTGCGGATTTAACCGCAATGAGTTTCAGATGTTTGGCGTGCCGCAATACGAACATGATGCGCGTTACGAGCAGGGCCAGGAGTGGTGGGAAGTCGTCAAAAAAGTGTGGTCCTGCGCCGGGCCGTCCACGCACGAGGGGAAATTTTACAAATTGAATGCGCTGGAGGGAACGCCCGGGCCCTACGGCGGCAGGGATCCAATCATGATGAACGCGGGCGTTTCTCCCGCAGGCCGCAATTTCGCTATAAAAAACTCGGACCTTCACTTCGACGATCTTCACTTCGGCAATTGCGAGCACCCCGAAGAGGCGAGCGATCGTATCAAAGAAACGAAACGGCTGGCGCGCGAACTCGGCCGTGAAATTCAGGTTTGGATCCCCGTGAGCGTCGTGTGCCGGCCGAGCCAGAAAGAGGTTGACGAATATCTGCGCCGTTGCGTGGAGCACGCCGACTGGGTGGCATTGGAACACTTGATGCGACTGCTCTCCGGACCTTCCAACGCGCGCGCGTTTTCGACCGAAGCAATGAGACAGAGAATCAAGAGCGACCGCAAAGTTCTGGGATACGGCGAGAACTATTCTATCTACGGCGACCCGGATCGAGTCGCGCAAGAGTTGAACCGTTTCCACGAAGCAGGCTTCGACGGCGTCGCGATCGATTTTATCAACTACCTCGATGAGCTCCCCTATTTCGTGCAGGAAGTGATTCCCCGGCTGGAGCGAATGGGAATCCGCCGGCCAACGTAAGCGCGGCTCGTAACATCCTAGCGCCGGCCTGGCGTGACGCGCTCGCGTCCCTCGACATTATGAGTATAATTGCGGCTCTCCAATCTGCGAGGTGAAATGACCACGTTTGCGACAACGGATGGAACGAAGAAGTACGCCGCGCGATTTGCCGGGCACGCTGCTGCGGGACACTTCCGCGAGCAGCAGGGCCTGTGGCTCTCTTCGCTGGGGATCGGCACATATCTCGGAGAGCCCGACGTGCGCACCGACGAAGCCTACACGGACGCGATCGTAGAGGCCGTGCAATCCGGCGTGAATGTGATCGACTCCGCGATCAACTACCGCTTCCAGCGCTCGGAGCGTTCCGTGGGCGCGGCGCTTGCGGAACTCGCGCGCCGCGGCTATTCGCGCGAAGAACTGGTGATTTGCACGAAGGGCGGATTTCTCACTCCCGATGGCGATATGCCGGCCGACGCCGGCGAATATTTCAATCACGAGTACGTGGAAACGGGAATTTTGCGCGAAGGCGACGTCGCCGCCGGATGCCACTCGATGGCGCCGAAATTTATCGCCGACCAACTCGAGCGCAGCCGCCGCAATCTGGGAGTTGAAACGGTTGACGTGTATTACCTGCACAATCCGGAAACGCAATTAGGAGAGGTTCCGCGCGAGATGTTCAACACCCGCCTGCGCGCCGCGTTTGAATTTCTCGAATCCGCCGTCGCCGCGGCGAAAATTCACTTCTACGGGCTGGCCACGTGGAACGCGTTTCGCCAGAGCGAAAACGCCCAGGATTTTCTTTCGCTCGCCACGATGGAATCGATTGCGCGTGATGTCGCCGGCGGGTCGCACCATTTTCGCTTCGTGCAGTTGCCGTGCAATCTGGGGATGACCGAGGCGCTGACGCGTTCCAATCAGCCGCTCGACGGCGCCCGCGCGCCAATTGTGGGAGCTGCGTCCAAGCTGGGCATCACCCTCGTGGCCAGCGCCGCTATGCTTCAGGGACAACTCTCGCGCGGCCTGCCTTCGTTCGTCACCAGCGCGCTGGGAATGAAATCCGATGCCGAGCGCGCGATGCAATTCGTCCGCTCGACGCCGGGAATCACCACCGCCCTTGTGGGCATGAGCCGTGTCGAGCACGTGCGCGAGAATCTTTCCATCATCGGCGTCGCGCCAGCTTCGCAAGATCAATTTGCGAGATTATTTCAGCGCGGCGCGCAGTAGGACATGCTTCAGCCTGTCTGCTTTTGACTTTCCCCAGTCCTGCAAAAAGTCAAAACCAGACAGGCTGAAGCATGTCCTACTTACCTCTTCTGCTCCATCAAGCCTGCGATCGTTCCCATGACATCGTATTTGGTGATGATTTCCAGCCGCCCGTTGCTCATCTTCACAAACACGGCGGGCTCTTCATGACTCAGTAGGTAGGTGAGCCGCTCAACCGGCGCCTCGCAGGACACCGTCGGCAAGGGATCGCTCATCACTTCGCGAATCACCATCTTCCGCAAATCTTTTCCCTGCAGCGCGAGGTTCAGGATCTGGTCTTCGTAAATCGCGCCGACCGGCTGCTGCGCTTCAAACACGGGCAGTTGCGAGATGTCCTGCGTCTGCATGGTATGCAGCGCGTGGAACACGGTCTGATCGGGACCGACAACAATCAAGTCACGGTCTTTGGCGACCTTGTGTTTCGCGTTGACGACGTCTTCCACCGTGAGCGGCACTTCCGAATCCACGTAGCCGCGCTCGCGCATCCATTCGTCGCTATACACTTTGCTGAGGTAGCGCATTCCCGTGTCCGGCAGAAACGCGACGACGAACGAGCCCTTCGGCAACGTCTTGGCCACCCTCAGCGCCCCCGAAACGCAGCCGCCGCCCGAGCCGCCGGTGAAAATTCCTTCCTGCTTCACCAGCCGCCGCGCCCAGACGAAACATTCCTGGTCGTTTACCTGAACGACGTCATCGACCACACTGAAATTCATCGTAGCTGGAAAAATATCCTCGCCGATTCCCTCGACGACGTACGTTTTGGCCTTGCCCACTTTTCCCGTCTTCACAAACTCGTAGTATAGCGAACCGATCGGATCGACGCCGATGATCTGGACGCCGGGATTTTTTTCCTTCAAGTAGCGGCCCACGCCGCTGATCGTCCCGCCGGTCCCCATGCCGCAGACAAAATGCGTGATTTTTCCTTCGGAGTCTTCCCAGAGTTCCGGCCCGGTCGTCCGGTAATGCGCCTCGGGGTTCATCGGATTTTCGTACTGGTTCGGGTAAAAGGAATTCGGCAGGTCCTTGGCCAGTTTTTTCGCCACGGAATAGTAACTGCGCGGATCGTCGGGCTCGACCGCCGTCGGGCACACGATGACTTCGGCACCGAGGGCCTTGAGCAAATCGACTTTTTCCTTCGATTGCTTGTCCGTGATGGTGAACACCAGCTTGTAGCCGCGCACCGCGCCCACGAGCGCGAGCCCGATCCCGGTATTGCCCGAGGTTCCCTCGATGATGGTGCCGCCGGGCTTCAGCAGGCCCTTGCGTTCAGCCTCGTCGATCATGGAGATCCCGATGCGGTCCTTCACCGAGCCGCCCGGATTCATGTAATCGACCTTGACGTACACGTCCGCGGCGAACCCGGCGGTGAGCCGGTTCAACCGCACGAGCGGCGTATGTCCGATCGCTTCGAGGATATTGTTGCAGCGCAACGGGCTGCTCCTTGACCAGCGAGCCAAGCTTACGGGGATTACTCCGGCGTTGTCCAGTTTCTCAAAGCATTGATGTTCGTGGGAGAATACCTCTCAGGATTTGAGTACAAGTAATTTAAATTATTTCGCGATGGATTCAACTGCTGTAAAGCCTGTGCATTTCGGCCTCTACTTCATTTGTCTCTGGAGTGGAGTATCCCTACTTATCTCGTTGATCGGCGGATGGTTTGAACTTGGACGGGCATACAGGGCTGTGGCGCCATTTCGAGGAAGCCGTTGGCATCTCCAGGATGCTTCTTTGCGATTCGGAGCTAGTTATCGAGGCGCTCTAACGGTGGGAGCAAATTCCGAGGGATTCTATGCGTCTGTGTTCTTCCCTTTTAGAATCGGCCACCCGCCGCTCTTCATCCCATGGCAGGATGTTTCCGTTCGACCGGCAAAATCCTTCTGGGTGCGGGTTTACGAATTCAGGTCCCGGCAGGTCCCTTCCGTTCGCTTTCGATTGAGGGAAAAAGTTGGGAAGAAGATTCAAGATGCAACTGGGCCTGCCTGGCCTGGCGATCGGTCCGCGGGTGGTGACGCCTTTTGAAGTCCCACACAGATTCTAATCAGGAGAATTTATATGAAACGAACGAATATTTCGACGGGAACTGCATGGGAACCAATCATCGGATATTCGCGCGCGGTGCGAGTGGGCGACACGGTTCACGTGTCCGGCACGACAGCCACCGGCGCCGACGGCAAAATCGTCGGCGTGGGCGACGCCTACGCGCAGACCGTGCAAACGCTGCGCAACATCGAATCCGCACTGCACAAGGCCGGCGCGCAACTGGAAGACGTAGTCCGCACGCGCATGTTCGTCGTCAACATCGCCGAATGGGAAAAAGTCGGCCGCGCCCACGGAGAATTTTTCGGCAAGATTCGCCCCGCGACGGCGATGCTGCAGGTCGGCGGCATGGTGTCTCCCGAAATGCTCGTGGAAATCGAAGCCGAAGCCATCGTGACATCCCGTGCGCCAGCGAAGTCGAAGCAGAGATTGCCCGCTCGAAGGAAGGCGAATGGCAAACGGTAGAAAGTAGGGGCACGGCACGCCGTGCCCCTACGAATTATCAATACCTCACGCGAACTCGATACTTCAGCACTGACGTCCCGTCCTTGTCAACCGGCACATCGAACTGCGCGGCAAATGCGGCGGTCTTCGTAAATTTGTACGTCGAGTTGACCATTTCCCAATCGCCGCCGATCGGTTCGTTCACTTCGACGGAGATGGGCAGAGACTTGTGGTTGCGCAGCGTGATTTCGTACTCGAATTCATACAGCCGGTCGGAAAGTTTCCTGTAGTCCGTCTGTTTGCGCTCGGCCACGATGTCAAACGCGTTGCCGATGTGCAGGCTGATGTCTTCGTCCTTCGGGGTGTGGTCGATGTGATCTTCGCCGGCAAAAAGCGATCCGCTGCGCGAGTCCTGCTGGTACACGCGAATGGTCCCCGCGGGCAGCGGCATGCCCAGCCCGGCCTTCTCTTCGTTCTTGAATTTGTAGAAAACCTGCACAGGATCTTTCACGGGCGCACCGGGTTGCGCCGCTCCCCGGTAGTAGTAGCCCTGCCCATTCACCACGTACACCTTCCGCAAAGGAAAATGCGAAGCGTTGAGCAAGCTGATCTGTTTCGACTCCTGATCAAAGATCGACGTCCGGCGATTTAGCGAATAAAGATGATATTCGGAGAAAGATTCCTGCTGGAAAGCAGCGGGAACGGCTTGCGCCCTGGCGATTCCCCCCATGGCCTTCATCTGGTCCATGCCGTTTTCAGCAATGACGCGGTGAAGGTCGCCCGCCACGAGTTGCAGCGAGGCATTCTTGAACGCCGTGCCGCTGTGATTGACGAGCGTCACCCAACCGTCAAGATCGCCGCTCGTTTCGTCCTTCGCGACATTCAGCACGTAGTCCGCGTTCCAGGAAAGATTGGATGTCAGGTACGACGCTTCCACTCGATGCCGCCTCGCGCCCGAATTCTGGAGCGTCCAAAGCAGCGTGGGCCGTTCGTACAAATTTTCCGGCAGCTCGGGGAAACGGATGCTCTCGTACGAAATTCCCGTCACGATTTCGTTGCCGATCCTCCACACGGGCGCGCCGTTCAAGGAGAGCAGCGTCGCCTTCATTTCTTCGTATTCCGTCGTGCCGCCGGCCATTTTTGGACGGACCAGAGTGACTTCCCGCCCCACGAATTTCTGCAGCAGCTTGTTCGGGTCGAGCAGGTCGTACTCGTAATTTTGTTCGAGCACGTCCAGCTTTGCGGGCTCCGTGAGCGAACGGAAGTGCACGGTCGCGGGATTAATGGAAGCGGCGATGTCCATAAATCGCAGAAGCGATCCCCCGGCGGGCAGGGTAAGCTGGCGGACATCGCGCACGAGCGAAAGATTTGAGTTGTAGACGGTGAGAGCAAGGTCGCTTTGGTCGGCAAGCGTGGTCGTAATGTTCCCGCCGGCAGCCTGCGCGGGAGCTTGATTTTCAGAGCTTGCGGATACCGAGCGATGCAAGATGGGCAACAGAATCAGCAGCGCCGCGAGTCCGGCGGCGGTTAGGAATCTCGATAAAGTGGCGTTTCTCATGGCAGTCTCCGTTAAGGGTTGTAGGTCATCCTTCACCCCTTAGAACGGGACAGCCCGAATTTCTTGCAGGCTATTTTGCTATCTCAGCTGCCAGGTCTTTCCGCCGTCCTGTGTGTCGAAACGCCGCCCATCCCCCGCAATGATCGTCGCGGACTGGCCATCCCGTGCGGTGATGGCGGTCCAATCCGGCAATTTGCCATCAGCTCCAGCAGCCTGCGACGGCGGCGCGATGCGCTCCCAGTGCTCTCCATCCGAAGTTCGCGCAATCGCGCCATTGCGCCCCGCCAGCCAGCAGACCGAATTAGAAACTGCCGCCCCCGCAAGCCATTCTTCCTGCACCGGGCTCATCTGTGAAACCCACGTCTTTCCCGCATCGGTGGAGCGCTCAATAACCCCGCCCTTTCCCGAGCGCCAGAGTGTCGAGCCGGATGGGGCTTTCAGCAGAGCGGAGAATCCACCCGCTGGACGAATTGTAGCGAGCGCGTTGTAATTGCGCCCATTCGCTGGCAGATCCGCAGACCGCCCTTTCTGGATACTCCCTCCAAGGGCTCCGTTTGCTGTCTCGACCTGCGGAGCCGCCTCGGTAACTGTTACGGCCTGGCTGGCTGAGGGTGGAACTTCAGCAGCAGGGGAACCTGGGGCATTTGACTGGGCACGAGCTTGGGGGAATGGCGCCGGCGCGGGCGCTCCAGATGCAGTTTTTGCCTCAGCCTGGGGGGCAGTTGGCGCTTCTAACGCGGCTTGCGCACTTGGAGGAGCTGGCGGCGGAGGAACCGGCGGAGGCTGAATATCACGTTCATTCGACAGGCTTTTCAATTTCTTATCCGCTTGAAGCGAACTTTGAGCTTCACGCTCCTTGGGCGTGACACTATCCAAGGCGGCGCCAGCTTCCGCTCGGCTTCTTGCCGGCACATCCGCGGGTGCATTAGTCTGTGGAGTTTTTGTGGAAGAACGATCCTGAGAAGGCGCAACATTCGATAGCCGGTCCGCCTCTGCCGGCGCTGAGGTTATAGGAATTTCTCCTTTGGGCGCCTGCGCGACCAGAGTTTCCGAAGCGCCTCGGTTCGTTGCCCGCCACGGCGGCCTCATTGCCAGCCACACAGCCAGCACGGCGGCCACACCCAACGCGGGCGCCAGCCAGCGCCTGCGCCAATCCACGAGCCGTGGACGAGCGCGCGACGCAGACGCCGCCGTTATTTCAACCGGGGCGCGCGCACCCGAAACGAGTTCTCCCAACCGCGCGACTTCCTTCTCGGCCAGCGGCGTTTCTGCCGACGCGGCAAGCACGAGCAGAATTTTCCTGCACCGCGGGCACGAAGCAAAGTGGCTTTCCCACTTTTCGGTCTCCGCATGCCCGAGGCCATGTTCCGCATAGGCCGCAAGGATTTCGCCGTCCGGGCATTCGCCTGCGTTGCGCGCATCCATCTCGTCGAGGGCTTCGCCCAGGCGGCGTGCGAGCGCTTCATCGCGCCGCCGCAGTTTGGATTGATCCCTATCGAGTGAGTCCATCGAAACGGTTCCTTTCCTTACTTAGAACGGTCCAATATCAAAATCTTGCGTCAGCGCGCGTGGCCTCTTCCGGCCGGCCCGCCCGTCATTCTTCCGGTGTGTCCGTAGCCGGCTCCGCAGCGGAGAGCGCCTGTGACAGGTCAAACGGCCAGTCCTGCACGGCGTATTCGAACGCCAATTCGACTTGCGCCAAATCAAGGGCCGGTTCCGCAGGGCGGCCGTTGCACGCGGGCATTTCGCGTTGCAGGGCATGCGTCACGCTCTCGCGCAGTGTGCCCCGCAAACGCTCGAGCTGCCGTGAGACGGTCGACTCGTGCTCGCGCAGCAAGCGCCCAATCTCCGCAAGGGTGAGTCGATCCACGTAGTAGCAGGCCAAAATCATGCGTTCGCGCGGCGTCAAGCTCGCCAGCGCCGCCGAGAGCGCCTTGTCGAACCTCCCCAGATACTTTTCGCGATCGGGATCAGGCTCGGCGGGGACGGATTCAGTTCGAATGCTGAGTTCGCGCGGTGCTTCCCCGTCCTTTTCGGCGTCTAGAGAAACCGTTTTGCCGCTCGTTCGAAACATGTCCACCTGTTTTTGAGCGAGCACGGCGCGCAGCCACGTGGATAGCTTGCTCCTCCCGTGGAAGTATTCGAACAGGGATTTCCGCCGCCCGTCCGCGGCGGAACGGACGCCGTAGAGTTCCGCGTACAGAGAATCCGCCAGTTCCTCCGCGCGCGCGTCATCTGCCCGGCCCGATCCTCGAAGCATCGCGCTCGCGGCGCGGCGCAGGTCCTGCCGGAAGTGCGCAATGAAAAATTCCCAGCCCTTCTCCAGACCTTCGCTGCAAGCGCATGCCAGCGCCAGATCCTCAAGGTGAAGCGACCTCAAGTAAGTCTCGACTTCGCCCGGATCGGATTGCGCGCCTCCAAATCGCTTCGCGGCGCTGCGCCGCAGGCCCCCGGCAAACACTTCCTGAGACAACCCCCACCGCGCGCACTTTGCTTCCGCGTGCAATTCGCCGGCAAGGCGCCCGTAGCGGGCCAGGAACTGATCGAGCGATGCAAGGAAGGATTCTTTGGGCATGAATTCGGCCAGTTTCAAGTATTTCGATGCATCATAGCCGGCCCAGGACTACCGGTGCCAAGAGGCTACAGAGAAAGGTACTTTCTCGCCACCCCTTTCTTTCCCCGCCGGGTGTAGAATACCGTTTCAACCCTGAGGTTCAATCAGACCTGGGCACCCTCGCCTATATGTTCTACGGAGGACGGATTACTATCGGGGGCTAAAGTCCGCGGGAACCTTGCGAGACGGTACAGGAGATCGCATGAACGCACGCCACAATGTACGGAAGGGCTTTTCCCTCATTGAGTTGTTGATCGTCGTGACGATTATTTTGATCATCGCGGCCATCGCCATTCCGAACCTGATGCGGAACAAAATTCAGGCCAATGAGACCGCGGCGGTAGAAACCCTCAGGACTTTGAATGGAAGCTTACTCTTGTATTCGAATTCGTACGCCGGATTCCCCCATGCCCTTTCCGATATGGGGCCCGCTGCGACCGGCACGCCCGCATCCTCCGCGGCCGCCGATTTGATTGATTCGGTTCTCGCAAGCGGGGTCAAGAGCGGGTACAAATTCGCGTATGCGGCCGTGGCGACCGATCCCTCCGGCAACGTGCTCTCCTACTCGATTACCGCCACGCCGGTAGCGCCGGGATCGACCGGCCAACGATCTTTCTTCACCGATCAAAGCGGCACGATCCGAAATACCGCAAATGGCACGGCGGACTCTAACAGCGCCCCGATCCAGTGAACCAACGGACCTTCGGGGCGGTACTCTGAGAATAATCGGAGAAAGTCTTCGTGGCTTCCTCCATTTTTTTTGCCGCCAATCCCGTCCTTCACGCTCCCTCGCCGGCGAAGGCACAGGCCGCGAATTGACTCGCGCCTGCGCGTTTCGTTACGATGAATGGAGACGAGCGGCGCGCGGGACCGCCGAATATATCCAGGAAACACATCCAAAGGCAGCCCTCCAGCTTCCAAACCAATATGTACATGTGTCGCGAATGCGAGAATGAAATCAATCAAGCCACCGAGCTGTGTCCGCATTGCGGCGCGGACCTGACCGAACCAATTCCGGGTGCGGAAGCGCCCAAAGCGAAACCGAGCCTCGGGAAAATTCTCCTCCGCTGGGGAGTGCTGCTGGGCGTTCTGCTGGCCGCAATTTGGAGTTTCCTGTGGTTTATCGTTCCCGAGAGGCAGGGCGATCCCACAGCGCAGGCGGAAGCGCGCGCCGCCGAATCTCTGCGAGGGATCCGGGCCGCTCTGATCGATTTTGCAGCGGCGCAAGGCGGCGCCTACCCGCAGCGATTTGAGGCGGTGGGCGAACGCGTGCGCCTGGCCGCGCAGCTCGCGCAGAGCGTCAACTACCAGGTCCAGTACACGCCCGGACCCGTCGACGCCGCCGGAACAATCCGCACGTTTGCCCTTCAGGCTCGTGCCGGAAATTACGGTTTCCGGAATTTCTATCTGGATGACAGTGGAATTCTCCGCTCCACCCGGGAGGGCCGCGCCGCCACATCCGAAGATCCGCCCTACTAACGACGGTCAAGAAACGCGGAATCGATCCGCTGTCCCGGAGATTAGAGTCTTCCCCAGAATGCGAAGGTCACGGCACCAACCAAAAATAGGAAAGAAACGGCGTGATTCCATTTGATGCCTTCGCCGAGATACCACCCGGCGAAAACGACGAACACGATTAGGGTGATCACTTCCTGAATGATTTTCAACTGAAATGCCGTGAATTCGCCATAGCCGATGCGGTTCGCGGGAACTTGAAAGCAGTATTCGGCGAACGCGATCAGCCAGCTCACGACGATCGCGGCGAAGAGTGGGGACTGGCGGTATTTCAGGTGACCGTACCAAGCAACGGTCATGAAGATGTTTGAACACAGAAGAAGCAGGATAGTTTTCATGGCTCCGAAATCGTATCACGGGCGCGGAAGGGTGATTAGCGAAGCAATCAGACCATTGAAGAAAACTGAATCAAAACAACTTCGCAGGAATCGAAACTCCGATTCGGCGGCTTTATTACATGAACTCAAATTAGTTCCAATTGCCCGCGAGGTTTTCTCACAACCTCTGGCCGTTTCAGGGGTACAATCGCTTTCCCAACCCTCTGTTTCGCCCATTATCAATTACGGGACATCTGCGTTTCCCGAAGTTGACACTGGCCGACCCATCCAGTAACTAAGGGTGCCTGTAATTCGGAGCGCGTAAACCCACTGAGGAGAGCGTTATGAATACTCGTTCCCCGTTCTTGATTGCTCTAGCTGTCCTCGCGTCCTTGTCGATCATCGTGCCGCCGGACGTCCCGGCGCAGGTTGCGCAGCGTGCCGGCCAGATTTCGCGGGCGATTCCCGAGGTAGCCATTGCACGAGGAGCCCAGCAATTGCCGGCTGTCGAGAAAACGCTGGTGGATTGGGGCGACCTGGTCCGAACAGGCGACGGAGGGCGCGCGCGCGTCGCGCTCGATGACGGATCCGTGCTGAATGTCGGCTCCAGTTCCACGCTGACGGTGACGCAGCACAACGCGGCCGCACAGCAAACGCAGATCGACCTGACATATGGGCGCGTGCGCTCTCAGGTGGTCAAGCAATCCAAGCCCAATGCGAAATTTGAAGTTCACACGTCCGTAGGCGTTGCGGGCGTTGTAGGCACGGATTTTTTTCTGGGCTTCATGAACGGCCTGTTCCAGATCATCGTGTATGAGGGCCACGTAAAATTCTGCAACCTGGACGGCATTTGCGTAGATGTTCTCGCGGGACAGATTGCGACCATCCGGGACGGCCACCAGGCTCCTGACCAGCCCGGTCAAGCCACCCCCTCGGAATTGACCGATGCGGCAAACGCGACTTCCGTGGGAACGGTGTTTAGGGGTGAGCCGACGCATCACCTCAGCGCCGGACAGATTATCGCCCTGACGGCGATCGTGGTTATCCCAGCAATCGTCGTCCCTCTTGCCGTTCGCGGCGGGCATTCGGCGGTACCCAATGGCTGCAAGGGTGTGACCGCTGGTTGCTGATGGGACCGGTCAGTCACGCGGCCGTACAATGCTCCATTCAATTTATTCGCTGGCCCTACGCCTGCCTTTTTGGTTTGGTGGCGCCGGCGTCTCGCCGGCGGTTTTCGTAATTGTGTAACGGCGCGGACCGCCGGCGGGACGCCGGCGCCACTAAATCCGCGACACCAACTCCCACTTTCCGGCGTCTAACAGAAGCGCGTGGTGTGGCGACGCCCGGCCATTTTCCGGCATCCTACCATTGTTGGGCAATGGCTCACCTGACCGCCGCTGACAGAAGGCATTGAAACGAGCGCGTTGTGATCGGCGGCTCATAGGCTTACACTGGTTACCTTAACTTTTGTTTCTCGTCTTGGTGGAATGGAGTCGTCCTGTGAAAAATCTCAGTCTCGCAATCTTCGCGTCCTTACTCTCGATGAACGCGACCGCAGCAAACAAGCCTGCCCGACACCCTGAGCCCGCGCTCCCGGCGCAACAGGCGGCCCAGGCGGCGCCATCGCCCTTGATCGTGACGATGGGCCAGGAGCTGGACCGCGAGCTGCCGATTCTTTCCAAGGCCACTCCGCCGGTATACTTCCTGAGTTACATCCTGACTTCGACGGACCGCTCCGAGGTCATGGGCTCGAACGGGGCGCTGCTCTCGAGCGAAGAAAGCCACTCGCGGTGGCTCGAGACGCAGGTGCGCGTCGGAAGCTACGATCTTGACAACACCCACAAGGTCGGCAATTCCGCGCCCAGCCAGGGAAGTTTTGGGACCTCGGTGCCGATTGATGACGCTCCCGACGTGCTTCGCCGCGCGATGTGGCAGGAGACCGACAAGCAATTTCGCGCCGCCTCGGAAGGACTGATCAAAATCAATACCAGCAAGGAAGTTCAGGTGCAAACGGCCGAGGAACACGCTCCGGATTTCGCGCGCGAAAAGCCGCACACTTTCTACGGCCCGGAAGTTTCCGTCCATCCCGACCGAAAACCGTGGGAAGAAAAAGTTCGTTTATACACGCGCGCCTTTCGCGCCTCCCCGCAGATCCTGAATTCCATCGTGACGTTCAGCGCGACGGGCGACAATCAGTATCAAGTCACGAGCGAGGGCACTCGTCTTCAGTTCGGCCAGGTCCACTACCGTCTGGAATTGTTCATCCAGGGAAAAGCGCCGGACGGCATGGACATCAACCGTTACTACAATTTTGATTGGGTCAACCCCTCTGACGCGCCCGATGACAAGGCCGTGCTGGCGGAGGGTCAAGTGCTTCGCAAGGAGCTCGAAGCGTTGGTGGCCGCGCCGCTGGTCGAGCCGTATGCCGGGCCCGCGCTTTTAACCGGTCGCGCCACGGCGGTCTTCTTCCACGAAGTCTTTGGCCATCGCGCCGAAGGTTTCCGCCAGAAAGATATCAACGAAGGCCAGACGTTTGCCCGCAAGGTCGGGGAAGAGATCCTTCCGAAATTTCTATCCATATACGACGATCCGACGAAGAGAACTCTTAACAAGGACATCCTGATCGGCTATTACCCCTTCGATGATGAAGGGACCCCATCCGAGCGTGTCACGCTTGTGGATCATGGCGTGCTGAAAAACTTTGAGATGTCGCGCCAGCCGCTCACAGGCTTCCCTGTATCAAACGGACATGGCCGGCGCCAGATCGGGGCGCAGCCGGTTTCGCGCCAGGGAAATTTGATCGTCGAGAGCAGCCTCACCGTATCCAACGCCGAGCTGCGCAAAAAACTGGTCGAAGAAATCAAGCGCCAGGGAAAACCATTTGGCCTGCTGATTGACGATATCGCGGGAGGATTTACGTTTACCGGCCGCGGACAGCCGCAAGCGTTCCAGGTGCAGCCGCTGGTAGTTTACAAAGTGTTCGCAGACGGCCGCCCCGACCAACTCGTTCGCGGAGTTGACATTGTCGGGACACCGCTCGTTTCGCTTACTAAAATTGTGGCTACCGGTGACACGATGGAAACTTTTAACGGATATTGCGGAGCGGAATCCGGTTCCGTGCCGGTGTCCGCCTCGGCTCCGGCCATTCTGATAACGGAAATGGAAGTCCAGAAAAAGGAAACCTCCACCGACAAGCCGCCCATCTTGCCGCCGCCCGCGCATGACGAGCAGGCGGTGCGCTAATGAAACCCGCAACGAAAGATCGGATGAAGAGCGCGATGAAAATTTACCTTCGCAATGCTTTCCTGGCGTTTGTGATTACGCCCGCGCTATTCCTGATGTCTGCCGGACCCGCCAGTGCAGCTCCGCCGCGGCATCCCGCCACAACAGCACTGGCCCAGCCGCAGCAAGCCGCCGGGGCGGATTCCGACCACACCCTCGCGGCCATGCAGGATGAACTCGACCGAGCGCGCAAGCGTCTCGAATTGACAATTCCCGGCACGAATGAACCTGCTCGTCCTTACTTCATCCAGTACCGCGTCCTCGATCTGGAAGTGCGCACGATCGTGGCGGAATTTGGCGCGCTGGTTTCCTCGACCCACGGCCGCAACCGCATCATGAGCGTGGACGTCCGCGTCGGCAGCGACAATCTCGACAGCTCGAATTTCATCACCGATGAAGGCTTCAGCGGTTTTCTCGGCTCCACAGGCACGATCGGGATCGATCGCGATTACGATTCCCTGCGCCAGGATCTCTGGCTCGCTACCGATCAATCCTTCAAGGCCGCCGTCGAGAATTTTTCCAAGAAGCAGGCGTTCATGTCGCGCCTGGCGAAGGCGCCCAGCATTCCCGATTTTTCTCCCGCGGACCCCACGGTTTCGGTCGAACCGTTGCAAGCCTCGGATTGGACCACGCGAAACTGGGAGCAGGAAGCCCGGACGGTTTCCGCCGCCCTGCGCCAGTTCCCGCAGTTGTACAGCTCGCGCGTCACGTATCACCTGATCTACACCACGAGTTATCTGCTCAATAGCGACGGCACAAAAATTCGTGCCAATCGCAGCCTGGCGGCCATCGAAGCCAGCCTCGAAACGGAATCGGACGATGGCATGGCGCTGCACAATTTCTACGCCGCTTACCGCCACCGTCCCGACCAGCTGCCTGCGGCCGATGCCGTTCGAAAGGACCTCGAGAAGGCCGGAACGCAGTTGATCATGCTCCGTGTTTCTCCTCCGGCGGCCGATTACGATGGCCCGGTGCTGTTCGAAGCCCCGGCGGCCGGCTCGTTGCTTGCGCAAATGCTGGGGCCATCTCTTTCCGGGGCGCGCGGCCCACTGGCGATGCAATCCGCCTTCGATCAATTGATGGATCGCCTGGGCGGGCATAGCGAGTGGACCGGCAAGCTCGGCTCGCGCGTCCTTCCCGGCACGGTTTCGCTTCTGGATGACCCCGGGGCCAAGCAGTTTCAAGGGCGAGATTTGCTGGGCACGTATGATGTGGACCAGGAGGGAGTGAAAGCGCAGCGCGTGGAGCTCATCAACAACGGCCTGTTGCTGAATTTTCTGATGTCCCGCCGTCCGGGGCCCGATCTGGATCATTCGAATGGCCACGGCCGCGCCGCGTATCTCGGCGATCCGCGCCCGATGGCGAGCAATTTATTTTTCACATCTTCGGACGGCATTTCTCCGGTTGAGATAAAGAAGAAATTTATGGATGCGTGCAAACAGAACGGCAATCGATGGTGCATCATCGTGCGCGAAATGGATAACCCCGTCCTCGGAGTGCGCGAGCAGGAAGATCTTTCCGAAATCGTTATGGGCGCGGCGTCCGGCGCAGCCACGGGCGACCGGCTGCCGTTGATTGTGTACCGCGTGGATGTCGCGGATGGGAAGGAATCGCTGATTCGTGGCGCGCGCCTCACCGGGCTCACGCTCCGTGCAGTCCGCAATATCGCCGCGGTTGGGAACGACGCCACCGCTTTCGATTTCATGCAGAGCCAGCAGGCGGGTTTTGCGGGAACAGCACTGGCTGCCTTTGGCTCAGCCGATTCCGGAGTCCCTTCCACCGTGGTCGCGCCATCTCTGCTGCTGGATGATGTGGAAGTCCACGGCGCGCGCGGCGAGCCGGAACGCTTGCCGCTAGTTCCTCCTCCGCCGATTCAGTAGCCAAGTAGGACAGGCTTCCAGCCTGTCGGTTTTAGTCCTGCCACACGGGACATCAACCCGACAGGCTGGAAGCCTGTCCTACGTAATCGCCAGCATCGTATAATCGTTTTTGAGGCATCCCCATCACACGCACCCCCACATCGATCAAACAGATGGCGGCGCTTGGTTCCATCGGCTCCGCGATTATTCTTGTGACCCTGAAAGTGTTTCTGGCCGTCGCCACGGGCAGCCTCGGCGTCCTTTCCGAAGCGCTGCATTCCGGGCTGGACTTGATCGCGGCCATCCTGACGTGGCTTTCGGTGCGCGTGTCCGATAAGCCCGCGGATTCCGGGCACACCTACGGCCACGGAAAATTTGAAAATTTCTCCGCGTTCGTCGAGACGGGGCTGCTGCTCGCGACTTCGGTGTACATCATCGTGGAGGCGTTTGTGCGCCTCCTGTTCAAGCAAGTGCATTTACAGCCGAGCGCGCTGGCCATGGTGATCTTGGGCCTGGCGATGGGCATCGATGTCGTCCGGTCGCGGGCGCTCTCCCGCGTGGCGCGGGAATATCCGAGCGAGGCGCTGGAAGCCGACGCGCTGCATTTTTCAACCGATGTCTGGAGCACCTTCGTCGTCATCCTGGGCATGGGCACGGTTTGGGCGGGGCAGCACTGGGGCGTCGGCTGGTTGCAGATTGCAGACCCGCTCGCCGCGCTCGTTGTGGCGGCCATCGTGATCTGGGTGGGATCGCGGCTTGGCAAGCGCACGCTGGACGCGCTGCTCGATACCGCTCCCGAAGGTTTGCAGAAGCAGGTGAGCGAAGCGGTCACGGGTCTCGAAGGCGTGCTTTCCACTGAGCGCGTGCGCGTGCGGCGCGCCGGCAATAAACACTTCGTCGACGTCACCATTAGCGTTCCGCGGTCCGCCAGCTTCGAGAAAGTGCACGCGATTTCCGACGCGGTCGAACGGCGCGTCGGCGAAATCGTGCCGGCGGACGTGATGGTCCACATGGAGCCGCGAGCCGCCGCGGGAGAGCATCTGTTTGACGCCGTCCGCGTCATCGCCGCGCGCCTCGGCCTCGCCGTGCACGAAATTTCCGCCGACCAGCTCGAAGGACGCCTGTTTATCGAGATGCACCTGGAAGTCGATGAGCGCTTGAGCCTGCGGGAGGCGCACCGCCGCGCGACCGAGCTCGAGGAGGAGATCCGCAAACTTCCCGGCGTGGCCGCGTCACCGGACCGCTCCGACGCAAAGGTGAATATACACATCGAGCCGCTCGGCACGCACATCGCCGCAGTGGACGGCCAGCGCGGCGAAATGACCGGCCTTGGCCGCGCCATCGAAAAGTACATAAATACGCTGCCCCACGAATTTCACGAGCTGGTGGATTGCCACGAAGTTCACGTCCGCCAGGTCGAGCACAAAATCCTGGTCTCCTGTCACTGCGCCATGGACGGCAGCCTGCCTATCACCCAAATCCACGACGTCACCGGAGCGCTGGAAGAGCGCGTAAAGGAACATTTCCCGCAGATCGCCCGCGTCACGATTCACCCGGAACCTGTCGAGGAACGTTAGAGTGGGACAGGCTTCTAGCCTGTCTGGCTGTAGGTCTTGCAGGGCTGTAAGAAGTCAAAAGCAGACAGGCTAGAAGCCCGTCCTACTAAAACCCCGGCGCCCCAGAGGCGGACGCTCGAGCTTCGGCTGATGCGGCATTGGGCTCTACGCCGAAGCGGAAGCGCTCGACCCAGCCTTGCGCTACGGACATCACACCGGTGTAGAGGAAACCCCAGACGAAGAGGAACAGGAACGGGGCGGTGGCGTAATTTTCGTTTTGGATGGAATAGACGATCGTCGAAACGAAGTAGAGGCCCAGCGCGATTTCCAGATACGGCATCCAGCCGGCGCGATTGCGATAGCCTTTTTTCTTCCAGGTGCCGGCATGGCCTTCAATCTTGAATTTTGGCGTGCGCACGAATGCCGATTTTACGCCGAGGAGCGCTTCGATCACGGCCTTGGCGTTGCGCACGGATAGGCCGATGCCGACGGCCATCACGAAGGGCATGTAGAGGATCGAGCGCTTCCACGTTTTCGGATACAGGACGCGCTGCGACGTGAGATAAAAACCGGAAATCGAGCAGCTGGACGCGATGAACAGCGGCAAATCGATGAACAGCATCTGGAACCAGCCCTGATAGAAACGCACGATCATCGCGGGCAGGAGCAGCGTCGAGAGAACCACCATGAAGGGATAGCTGATGTTGGCCGTGAGGTGAAAGACAGCTTCCGCCTTGATATTCGTGGGCTCGTCCGAGCGCAGCACGCGCGGCAATATTTTTATGGCCGTCTGCATCAGGCCCTTGGCCCAGCGCGCCTGCTGCGCTTTGAACGCGTTCATTTCCACGGGCAGCTCGGAGGCGCATTCGATCTCCGGCAAGTAGAGAAACTTCCAGCCCACAAGCTGCGCGCGGTAGGAAAGGTCGGTGTCCTCGGTGAGCGTGTCGTGCTGCCAACCGCCGGCTTCGTCGATCGTGCGCCGGCGCCACACGCCCGCCGTGCCGTTGAAGTTGAAGAAGCTGTTGCTGCGCGAGCGCGCGCCGTGCTCCATGACGAAGTGGCCGTCGAGCAGGATCGTTTCGACTTCGGTCAGCGCGGAGTAATGGCGGTTCAGGTAGGTCCAGCGTCCCTGCACCATGCCGATTTTAGGATCAGTGAAATACGGCAGCGTGCGGCGCAGAAAATCCGGCGAAGGCAGGAAATCGGCGTCAAAGATGGCGACGAATTCTCCCGTCGCGGATTTGAGCCCCTCGGCCAGCGCGCCTGCTTTATATCCAGTGCGGTCGGTGCGATGCAGATAGTGGATCGGCAAACCGAGCGCCTGGTAGCGCTCAACGCATTCGCGCGCGACTTGCCGCGTCTCGTCGGTCGAATCGTCGAGCACCTGAATGTCAAGAAGCTCGCGCGGATAATCGAAGCGCGCGACCGCGTCCACCAGGCGCTCGATCACGTAGCGCTCGTTGTAGATCGGAAGCTGTATGGTAACCTTGGGCCACTCGGTGACCGCGGGCGGCGGGCCGGGAACGTTATCGCGATGCTTGAAAAACGCCCAGACTAAGTAGTAGCGGTGCATCCCGTATGCGGCCAGGATCACCAGCACGACGAAGTACGGAATCATGATGGCCAGGTCAAATGTGTTGAGCTGATAGAGGCCGCGGAAAGGATTGCGGCTCGGGTCAGTGAGCTTGGTCCAATAATTGGAGAACGGGCTTTGCGGCGCCACGGCAAGCAAACGGATGGTATGTTGCGCGAAAATCAAAACGGACAGCCCCCCTTGCAAAAAATCAGTCCGCGAAACTTCAAACCGCGAGCCTGCAAACTTTGAGCGCGTCCGCGCGCCGGGTCGAGCCGCAAATTCTGATCGCGCTCGTCGCCATCGTGTCGCTCGAAGCCGTCTTTGCCGCGATGGCGCGGCTCGGGGACCTTTCCATTCACATCCCCGAATTCGTGGCGCTGGCGCTGGGCGGCGGAGTGTTGTACTGCATCGCCCTGTACGCCCTTGAACACACACGTGACAGCGGGGCCGTGCTCTGGCTCGTCCTTCTCGGCGGTCTGGCCTTTCGCCTGACTCTGTTTCCGCAGCCGCCGTCGCTCTCGACCGATCTTCATCGCTATCGCTGGGACGGCCATGTCCAGAACGAGGGCTGGAATCCCTATGCGATAGCGCCTACGGACCCGCGGCTTGCGGCGCTGCGCGATCCGGGCTGGTACGTCATGCCTGTGCCGGAAATACCCACGATGTACCCGCCGCTCGCTCAGCTTGTGTTTCGCACGACGTGGCGCCTGTTCCCAGACCCGGTTGGTTTCAAGCTGCCGTTTCTGCTCGCCGATCTTGCCGTCGTGGCCATGCTCGCCGGGTGGATCCGTTCGACTGGGGGACGGAACTACCAGGTGGCTATTTACGCCTGGAATCCGCTGGTTGTGGTCGAATTCGCCTCAAGCGGCCACAACGACGCTCTCGCCATCGCCGGTGTCGTCGCTACGCTCATAATTATAAGGCGCGCTCCTGCAATGTCAACGCTTACGCTCACGGCCGGGGCCCTGGCCAAAGCGTTCCCGGCTACGTTGCTGCCGCTTGCACTATGTCGCGCGGGATGGCCTGGGAAATTGCGCGGCTGGCTTGCGGCCGGCGGCTGCGCTGCTCTGACGGCAGCATGCGTCTGGCCGTATCGGCATGGCTGGCGTGAGTTTCTCGGAATGCTTAAGTATTACCAATTTATTTTCCGTAACTACCATTCGAGCATCTACCCGGTGCTGCTGTGGCTCACCGGCTCGCATGAAATTGCGGCAGGTGTGGGCGAAGGCGTTGTGATTGGCTTGGCTTTGTGGCTGGCAGTGCGCCGCGCGGAACCGACTCGCGCCGCGTTTCTCCTGATCGGCACGGTGCTGCTCTTCGCGCCGAACGGCTATCCGTGGTACTTCACGTGGATCGTGCCGCTCTTGTGTTTCTACCCGAGCCCGGCGTGGCTGCTGCTCACGATCCTGGAATTTCTCTCGTACAAGATTTTCCTCAATTACCGCGCGCTAGGCGTGTGGCACTTCGATCCGTTCTTCCAGTGGCTCTGCTACGCGCCGTTTTATGCCTTATTGGGATGGGAGATTCTGCGCAAGAAACCGCAAATTGATTCGCAGACCGCAAGTTAGAACAATTCAAGATGAATGCTGCAACTGTGATCCGCGTCAAATGTTTATGGAAAGTGTGACGTCTGGGCGCGGGCCGGGCGGCGGGGGCATTTTCGAGCGGTCTACCGGTCGATACAGAGTGTCGCGCTCGACGGGGACGCGGCCGGCTTCGCGGATCAGGCGTTCGAGTTCGGCGCGCGGAGTGAACTCGGCGGTCTTGGCGCCGGCGTCGTGGTAGATCTTTTCTTCGACGACGGTGCCGTCGAGGTCGTCCGCGCCGAAGCGCAGCGCGATTTGCGCGATGCTCGGCGTGAGCATCACCCAGTAGGCCTTGATGTGGTCGAAGTTATCGAGCAGCAGGCGCGAAATCGCGATGGATTTCAGATCGTGGTAGCCCGTGGGCGGCGGCAGGTGCGCGAGGCCGGTGTTGGCCGGATGAAACGCCAGCGGAATGAACGCCGAGAAGCCGTGCGTCTCATCCTGCAGTTCGCGCAGCAGGAGCAAATGCTCGACACGTTCCTCTTCGCTTTCGACGTGGCCGTAGAGCATCGTGGCGTTCGAGCGCAGGCCGATTTCGTGCGCCGTGCGCGCGATGTTGAGCCACTGCCGGCCGCTGACTTTGTGGTCGCAAATAATTTTCCGCACGCGCGGGTTGAAAATTTCGGCGCCGCCGCCGGGGAGCGAGTCCACTCCCGCTTGCTTGAGCGCGAGGAGCGTGTCGCGAATCGAGAGCTTCGAGATGCGCGAAAAATATCCCACCTCCACCATCGTGAATGCCTTCAGGTGCACCGTCGGGCAGCGCTTTTTCAGGCCGCGCATCAGGTCGAGAAAATATTCAAACGGCAAATCGGGATGCAGGCCGCCGACCATGTGAAATTCCGTCGCGCCTTCGCGCATGCCCTGTTCCGCGCGCTGGTAGATTTCCTCGAGCGCGAAGGTATACGCGCCCGGCGCATTGGGATCGCGGCCGAAGGCGCACAGCTTGCAGTGCGCCACGCAGACATTTGTCGGGTTAATGTGGCGATTCACGTTGAAGAAGCACGTGTTGCCGTGGCGCTTCTCGCGCACGAAATTGGCAAGCCAGCCGATGGCCAGCAGGTCCGGCGAACGGTACATGGCGATCCCGTCTTCGGCGGTCAGGCGCTCGCCGGCGAAAACTTTGTCTGCGATCGGCTGCAGTTTATCGTCGTCTATGCGAAGGTCGGTCACGTTTTACGTAGGACAGGCTTATAGCCTGTCAGCCTTTCCCAATCTACTTCCGAAATCTGCGCATTCGACCTAGACCGAACAAACCTGACAGGCTACAAGCCTGTCCTACTTGAGCGCTACCGCCGCGCCCCAGAACAAGAGGAACAAGAGACTAATATAACCGTTCACGGTAAAAAACGCAGCATTCATCCGGCTCAAATCGTTCGCGGAAACGAGCGAGTGCTCGTAGGCCAGGAGCGCGGCTACCACCACGATTCCCGCCCATGCCGGCCAGGGCAGATGAAAACTCCACGCCAGCCACGCCAGCAGCGCGATCATTAAAACGTGCATCGCGCGCGCGATGGCCAGCGCCTTCGCGACGCCGAAGCGTTTCGGCACGGAAAAGAGGTTCACCGACTTGTCGTATTCGAGGTCCTGGCAGGCGTACAGCACGTCGAAGCCGCCGACCCACAGCGTCACCGCCGCGCAGAGGATCACCATGCGCGCGTCGAGCGAGCCGGCGATGGCGATCCACGCCGCCGCGGGCGAAATTCCCAGGCAGAAGCCCAGCACCAGATGCGACCATGAAGTGAATCGCTTGGTGTAGGAATAAAAAAACAAGACGCCGAGCGCGACGGGCGAGAGTTTCAGCGCGAGAAGGTTGAGTTGCCATGCCGCGATCACCAGCACGGCGGCGGCGGCGGCGGCGAAAAACCACGCGAACTGGACGGTCAGCGCGCCGGTCGCGAGCGCGCGCGTTCGCGTGCGCGGATTTTCGCGGTCGTAGCGCAAATCGATGATCCTGTTCATGGTCATCGCGGCGGAGCGCGCTCCGACCATGGCGACGATTATCCAGGCAATTTGCCGCCACGAAGGCAAGCCCGGCGCCGTCCCCGCAACCGGCGCATAGCGCGCGGCGAGCAGGGCTCCCGTCAGCGCAAACGGCAGCGCGAACACGGAGTGCTCGAACTTTATCATTTCGAGAATCGTGCGGATGCGGCTCACCGGCTCCTGTAGGACAGGCTTCCAGCCTGTCTGGTTTTGAATTTGCTACGCTGGCAGAAGTCAAAAGCAGACAGGCTGGAAGCCTGTCCTACTTACGCCCTTCCCAGCGATACATGTCGTCCTGCGGCAAACCCATTTGCGCGAGCACGCGATACACGTACTGCGCCACGAGATCATCGATCGTTTTCGGCTGGTGATAATATGAAGGGATCGCCGGCATGATCACGGCGCCCGCCTGCTGCGCGCGCAGCATATTTTCAAGATGAATCCGGCTGAACGGAGTGTCGCGCACGCAAAGCACGAGCCGCCGGCCCTCCTTGAGGCAAACGTCCGCGGCGCGCGCGATCAAATCGTCGCTCGTCCCTGCGGCAATCGTCGCGAGCGTGCCCATCGAGCAAGGGATCGCCACCATCGCATCCACCGCATAGCTGCCCGAGGCAATCGACGCGCCCACATCTTTGTTCGGCAACACTTCCGTTTTCGCCGCGCGGCCGCCGACGAGCAGAGACGGCAGCTTTTTCGCGTCGCTCGTGGCAATGTTCAATTCATGAGCCAGCAGGCGCGCGCCCGTGTCGGTCACCACGAGGTGAATCCGCGCCACGCGCGTGTCGGCTTCAAGCATCCTCAGCGCCGCCTGCGCCAGCACCGCCCCCGAAGCTCCGGTGACACCTACAACGATCGTCTTGTGTTCCGCCTGGCTCATAATGTGCGCGGGAAGATTCAGTCTAGACAGCGGCTCGCACCAAAGTCAAGAAACGCGATGGGGCGGCACCTGAGCATTCACGTAAGATTCTTTATCGCTGAACTACGGCCCCAATTTGGCTCAAATGATGCAAGAGGTGGGTTAGATAGTCCTCGGCGAGAAATCGCAACGTCACAGGGTCGTCTTCGCCGATTAGACATGGGGCTTCGAGTTTGTCTGCCGGCAGGTGTGCGATGACGTGAGCGAGGTAGAGATTGTAGCTCGCCCAAAGTGTTACCAGAATGGGCCAGAGAACGCTTTCAACGGCTTGTACTCGCACAAATCCGTCCTGGTCGTAGCGAGGAAACTCAAGAGAGCCCTGCAATGCGGCCCGGACAAATCGCTGGTGATTGTTGGAGGCGGAATCGATCAGGTGACCGATCACTTGCTTGCGGGACCAGCCGCCTTTCAAGACCGGCCGGTTGCTCTCCGCTTCGGAAACTTGTCGAAGGATTACTCGCGCCGAATCGACTACCCGCTCCAGCTTTTGGCTCAACTCCCTCATTGTGCCTCCCGATAATTCTAGAAATTCTCTCCGTGCTCCGGCCGCAGCAACACCTTCATCACGCCGCGCTCTTGCGCGTAGCGAATCGCTTCGGCTGCTTCCCGCAGGGGGAAGACGCGCGAAATCAGCGGCCGCGGGTCCACGCGTCCTGAACCCAGGAGCGCAAGCGCGCGCGGAAAAGGGCCGCAGCGCGAACCGATCACGGTCAGCTCCTTCACGACGATCGGCCAGGTCTCGACGTTGGCCGCGCCATGGAATGTGGATTTTAGGACGAGTGTTCCACGTGGAACAGTGATTTGCTGGGCGAGCGCGAGTCCCGAGGGAGAGCCTGCGGCCTCGACGGTCAGTGAAAACTGATTCGAACGCTGCGCGCGCGGCGATGTGACCTTTACGGTCGCGATGTCCGTAAGACGCGCCAGGCGCAGCTTGCTCGCATGCTTGCCGATCATCAGGACGCGCAGGCCGGCCGCGCGGAGCACGCGGGCGTTCAATTGCGCGAGTTTGCCGTCGCCGATCACGGCCGCATCGCGGTGCGCACGAATGTCGACCTGTTCCAGAATTTCGCACGCCGCGGCGAGCGGCTCGGTGAAGACGGCGGCCTCATCGGGAATGCCCGCGGGCACGCGGTGAAGGTTCACGACGGGCAGCGCGAGGTATTCGGCGAATGCGCCGTCGTGGCCAAGAATTCCCAGCACGCGCCGCCGCTCGCAGTGCGTCGGGATTCCCCGGCGGCAATAACTGCACTGCTTGCGGAAGCCGAGGCCGGCACACGCCAAATTAATTTCGCCGACTACGCGCCGCCCGATCCAGGCGCGATCTTTCGCGCTTGCCGCGCGGACGACTTCGCCCACAAATTCGTGGCCAAGCGTGCCGTGAAAATTGTGGTAGCCGCGTAGGATTTCGAGGTCGGTGTTGCAGATCCCCGCGAGGCGCACGCGTACAAGGGCCCAGCTTGGCCTTAATCGTGGCAGAGGTTTTTCAACGAGTGCGACGCCATTTCGATTTGTGACGGCGGCGAGCATCGGGAAAACATTGGAGCACAGGCGGAAGCGCCGGGCAAGGCGGGCTTGGTAGGACAGGCTTCAGCCTGTCGGGTTTTGTTTTTTTGCAAAGATGGCAGATGTCAAAAGCAGACAGGCTGGAAGCCTGTCCTACTGGAGAGAACAAAAAAGGGCACGGGGAACCGTGCCCTTTGCTGAATTTATTTTCGAACGCTTGGCCTAACTGCAGCCCGATGTGGCGCCGCAATTTTCGCACTTGTAGCAGGCGCCGTTGGGGGTCATGAGCATGCCGCATTCGGAGCAAGTGGGCGCGCCGTCGAACATGGGGCGCGATTCGCTGCGAGAGTTCATCGCCAGCGATCCTGCGCCTTCCGGCGACGGGTCGTCGTCGGCAGTTGCGATCATCGTGGGAGGCACGGCGGGCGTGGCCGTCACGGTTGCCACAGGCATCGCGGTGTCGCCATTGTGCGTCAGGTACTCGGGAGATATGAACCGTCCTCCGAGCCAGCGCGCAATGTAATCGAGCACGGACTTGGCGTACGGGATTGCGGGATGGCCGGTGTAGCCGGCGGGCTCGAAACGCGTGTTGATGAATTTGTCGACAAGGGCTTTGAGCGGCACGCCGTACTGCAAGCCGATAGAAACGGAAAGCGCGAAGCCGTCCATGAAGCCGGAGAGCGTCGAGCCTTCCTTGGCCATCTTGATGAAGATTTCACCGGGCTCGCCCGTCTCGTACATGCCCACGGTGATGTAGCCTTCGTGGCCGCCGATGGAAAATTTGTGGGTGATCGAGGAGCGCTCGCTCGGCAGCTTGCGGCGATGCGCGCGGATGAAGAGCTCGCGCTGTTCGGCAACGCCTGACGCGGCCTCCGCCGACTTGGCGGCTGCGGCAGCGGGCTGAGTCTGTTGCGCGGTGTCCTTTTTATCGCCCGCGGCGGAAAGCGGCTGCGAGCCTTTCGAATTGTCGCGATAAATCGCCACGGCCTTCACGCCGAGCTTCCACGACTCGATGTACGCCTGCATGATGTCTTCGACCGTGGATTCTTCGGGCATATTGATCGTCTTGCTGATGGCGCCGGAGAGGAAGGGCTGGGCCGCCGCCATCATTTTCAAGTGACCACGCCAGGCGATCGAGCGGCCGCCCGGTGCGGCGAGGGAACAGTCGAAAATCGGTAAGTGCTCGGGCTTGAAGCCGGGCGCGCCCTCGATCTTGCCGTTGCGATCCACGTAGGTAACGATCTGCGAAGTTTCCTCGGGCGAGTAGCCGAGCTTCATGAGCGCGGCCGGGACGGTGTTATTTACTATTTTAATAACTCCGCCGCCGACGAGTTTCTTGTATTTCACGAGCGCGAGGTCCGGCTCGATCCCGGTCGTGTCGCAATCCATCATGAAGCCGATGGTGCCGGTGGGCGCGAGCACGGTGACCTGCGAATTCTTGTAGCCGAATTTTTCGCCGAGCGCGAGCGCCTGGTCCCAGGAGTATTGCGCCGCGCCGAGCAGCGAGGGCTGCACGTTTTCCGGCTTGATGGGCCGCAGCGAATCGCGGTGCATGCGAATCACTTCGAGCATCGGCTCGCGATTGGCGGAGTAGCCGGAGAACGGCCCGAGTCGCTCGGCAATGCGCGCGGACTGCGCGTACGCTTCGCCGCACATGAGCGCGGTGACCGCGGCGGCCATGTCGCGCCCGCCGTCGGAATCGTACGGCAGCGCCATGGACATCAGCAGCGCGCCCAGATTGGCGTAGCCGAGGCCCAGCGGGCGGAACTTGTGCGAATTGTCGGCGATTCTCGGCGTCGGGTAGCTGGCGTTGTCCACCAGAATTTCCTGCGCCGTGATGGTGATGTCCACGGCGTGGCGGAACGCTTCGACGTCGAAGGAGCCGTTAGAGTTCAAGTATTTCATCAGGTTGAGCGACGCGAGGTTGCACGCCGTGTCGTCCAGGAACATGTATTCCGAGCAGGGGTTGGAGGCGTTGATGCGCGCTGTGGTTTTGCAGGTGTGCCAGCGATTGATTGTGGTGTCGTACTGCATGCCGGGATCGCCGCACTGCCAGGTGGATTCGGCCATGCGGTGCAGCAATTCGCGCGCGCTGAATTTCTCGACGGGGTTTCCGTCGTTGACGTTGCGCGTCCACCAGTCGCGATCGTCCTCGACCGCCTGCATATACTCATCGGTAACACGGACCGAGTGGTTCGCGTTCTGGAAAAAGATCGAGGAGTACGCTTCGCCGTCAATCGCCGGATCGTAACCCTGCTCGATGAGGACGCGCGCCTTGCGCTCCTCTTTCATCTTCGAGTCGACGAACTCGATAATGTCCGGATGATCGACGTTCAGGATCACCATCTTGGCGGCGCGGCGCGTCTTGCCGCCGGACTTGATCACGCCGGCGAACGCGTCAAAGCCCTTCATGAAGCTTACCGGCCCCGAGGCGATGCCGCCGCCGGAGAGCGTTTCGCGGCTGCCGCGCAGCGTCGAAAAATTCGTGCCCGTGCCCGAGCCCCACTTGAACAGCATGCCCTCGGTCTTGGCCAGGTTCATGATCGATTCCATGTCGTCCTGAACCGAGTTGATGAAGCAGGCCGAGCATTGCGGCTTGGCCTGCACGCCTACGTTGAACCAGACCGGCGAATTGAAGGCCACCTTCTGCTCTACGAGCAGGTGCGTCAGTTCGTCGCGGAAGGCGTCGCGCGCGGGTGCGCTTGCGAAGTAGCCGCCCTTCTCGCCCCAGCCGACAATCGTGTTCACCACGCGGCCGATGAGCTGGCGGACCGAGTTTTCGCGCTCGGGTGTGTTGAGCTTGCCGTGAAAATATTTTGACGCGACGATGTTGGTCGCCGTCTGCGACCAGCCCTTCGGCACTTCCACATCTTCCTGGCGGAAAATCGTCTGGCCCTTTTCGTTGCCGATCAGCGCCACGCGGCGTTCCCACTCGACCGCGTCAAACGGCGGCGTGCGGCCGTCGGTGAAATACCGTTCGAACTCCAGGCCGGTGCGGACTTCCACATCCGCGGGCGTGGCCGTGCCCACTTGCAACGCCGTCTTTTCGTTCAAAGCCATCTTCGTCTGTGACATCATCGCCTCCGCGCAGGTAGGCTCCCCCGCGCAGAGGGAACCTTTATATTTTACTCCCGAAATGCGTGGCTGGGAGCACGCAGTTCCCTGATTCTCAGCAGGTCACTGCTCAATTCGAATTCTTGGGCCGGGAATTCACGAGCATCCTTGATGCGATTACAGCCTCCACATTTCCCCTTCACCCCCACGAGGGTGACGCGTTTCGCGTAAACATGGAGCCCGTAGCCGAAAAAACGAAAAAGCCTCCCTGTGCGCATCGCCCGGGCCGTTTGCGGGCTTTGGCGTTACGCGGTCCCTCGCCAGCCGCGCTGGGAGCGCCGGCCACGGGGAGTAAAAGAAAGCCTCCTCGATGTCTCTATGAATCCCAACAGGTTGCGTCAATCGACATTGCGTTGCTCCCGGGGGTGTATGGGCCGCTCGCTAGTCGAATCACGATCCCTGAATCCGAGGGCGCAATGTAATCAAGAGAGAAAATTCTGTCAAGTGGGAAATGCATGCGGAAGCACAAAATCTTGTTGCCGCGTGCTCAAACTGTCTATCCCTAGTGGTACGGTTCCTCGGAGACACAAGCCGGAAAAACCACCGCGCACCGGAAATCTCTCAACGCTCCCACTTGAACTGTAACACACCGTAGCCACGGAAAGTAAAGCCAGCTCATTCTCAAAATCGAGTCGCGATGAAAAATCCCGCGCCAATTGCTACCGCGTCTTCCAAACAAGCGATCACGAAGTCCGGAACCTTCAGCGCTTTGACCAGACGCGTGCGCGCTTGGTAGCCGCCAAAGGCGCCCGCAATTCCTCCCGCTATTCCCAAAATAGCGCCAATCGCGATGGATTGTGCTCCTGACACTGCGATGGCAGCGCCGGACAGCGCGCCGAGGACGACGCGAGCAATCAGGCCCGGCGGCGCCGTCCGGCTTGGCGCGGAAGGAAGCTGATCGGCGACCAACTCGACGATCGCGAACAGAGCGAGAATAACGACGGCGGCGGTCGAACCCATGAAATGGAGGGGCGTGTGGCCGAGATTGATCCAGCCCCGGTGAGCGGCCCAGGCCACGACAGCCGGCGCTGTGAGAGAACGCAAGCCGCACACGACGCCAATCAGAAATGCCAGAAGCAGCACGAGGGCGGGAGTTATAAGCATCTCCTATGATTCTCTTGCTGGTCCCGAATCCTATTGGTTTGAGCGTTACGAAATTTATCGTTTCGGAAATGGTTCCAGTAGCACAGGCACTCTTGCCTGTGCGGTTTTGCGGATCGCAGACGCGCCCGACCCAACTACGATCGCGAAACCCGCACAGCCAGGAGTGGCTGTGCTACTCAAACCACCCGCGTGTCTATTTCAATTTCCGACGTGAGGGTGCGATGGACCGGGCATTTGTTGGCGATCTCCAGCAGCCTGGATCTCTGTTCGTCCGTCAGCGGTCCCGCAAAATGAATGTCGCGTTCGATTCGATCGAGCATCCCCTCTTTGGTTTCACACTCGGCGCAATCTGCGGCGTGGATCTTCGAGTGCCGCAGATGGACGGTAACTTCCTCGAGCGGCCATGCCTTGCGGCGAGCATACATCCCCACGGTCATCGAAGTACATGCGCCCAGTGCGGCAAGGAGTAAATCGTAGGGAGACGGTCCCGTATCCGTGCCGCCCGCGGAGGCCGGCTCATCGGCGGCGAGCCGGTGCCGGCCTGCGTGAATGACTTGCGCCAATCCGTCAGCGCTGCCTCTGACAATCACACTTCTCACGTCGCCTTTTTCCATAAGCCTGACCGTGTCAAATGTTCGTGCCTGATTTCTTCTTCACGCCGATGCTTGCTGGGTGCGCTGCAGGAAGGCAAGCAACTCGGCATTTATCTGATCCTTGAGTGTAGAGCACATGCCGTGCGGCGCTCCCGGAATTATTTTCAGAGTGGCGCCTTTGACCAGCTTCGCGGAATGAAGCGCCGCGGCGCCGATGGGCACGATCTGGTCGTCGTCACCATGAAGAATCAGCGTCGGCACGTCGAACTTCTTGAGATTTTCGGTGAAGTCCGTTTCGGAGAAGGCTTTGATGCAGTCGTAGGCGGCCTTGAGTCCGCACATCATGCCTTGAAGCCAGAAAGAATGCCGCAAGCCTTGCGAGACTTTTGCGCCGGCCCGGTTTGCGCCGTAGAAAGGCGCGCTTAAGTCATCGAAAAATTGCGCGCGGTCGGCCTGCACGGAGGCGCGCAGTTGATCGAATGTTTCCATGGGCAAACCTTCGGGATTCGCCGGCGTTTTGAGCATCAACGGCGGCACCGCACTGATCAGTACTGCCTTGGAGACGCGTTTGGTGCCATGGCGGCCGATGTAGCGTGCGACTTCGCCGCCGCCGGTGGAGTGGCCGACGTGGACCGCGTCGCGCAGATCGAGCGCTTCGACGAGCGCGGCGAGATCATCCGCATAGGTGTTCATCTCGTTGCCTTCCCAGGGCTGGCTGGAGCGCCCATGGCCGCGGCGGTCATGCGCGATGCAGCGGTAACCGTGTTCGGCCAGAAACATCATTTGATCCTCCCAGGCGTCCGCGCTCAGAGGCCAGCCATGACTGAAGACAACCGGCTGCCCCTTGCCCCAATCTTTGAAGTAAATCTGCGTGCCGTCCTTCATTGTGATCGTCGCCATGAAATGTTCTCCCTTTTCTGAATTTACTTTTGCAACGTCTAACGCAAAACGGGCCGATGAGAAATCGTCAGCAATTTGAGGTCGAACGGCCTTCCCTGGCGTTGCAATGCTTTGGCGAGGGAACCTGCAGCGGGGTTCAGTCTTTCGCGATCGCGGAACCCGCGGCAGTGAAACCGATGCTAAGCCGATTGCCGGAAGGTGTCGATTGATATTCAAGCGCGTCGGCAAAACGCCGCAGCAGCCGAATTCCCTGGCCGCCGACTCGGATTTCATCGAGAGAATTCAGGGCCGGCAACTCAGGCGAAACCACAGGGTTGAAAGGCGGCGCTTCATCCTCGACGACGAATTCAAAGTAATTTTCCCGGGGACTGACGAAGTGGATCGCGATGGAATGGTCCGGTTTGCCGGAGTAACCGTGCTGGATGATATTCGAGAGGACTTCTTCCAGGCAAAGATTCATCGCGAACTGCGTGTTTGCCGGAATCGCGTGCCGCGATGCCAGGCGCTCAATCCACGGCAGAAGCTGCGACAAGTCGGACATCCGGCTCCGCAAATTTAAATGCTCTCCGACCGTCTCTTTGCCGTTCCCAGTCATGAGGCACGCTGGCCCTTCGGGCAGTCTGTGGAGGCTTATTGTACCGCAGCGATCGCGTTTTGAAGTTCGTGATGGATGGGGATCATGGTATTCACGCCGCTGGACGTCAATACTTTTTCAACCAACTCGTTGGGGCCGAAGATGACGATCTTGCCTCCGCGGCCCTTGATGGCCCGCGCCGGCGCGACCAGGGCTCGCAATCCCATCGATCCGAGGAACGAAACTTTCTGCAAGTCCACGATGACAGCTTTTTTGGTGCCCGCGATCACATTCATGCGCATATCCACGGCTGCGGCGCCCTCAATGTCCAGGCGTCCTTCCAGAATGACCCTGGTGATTCCGCCGTCGAGCTCTTCTGTAGAGATTGGCATTTCTTCAGCCCCCTACTTTAATTCCCTTAAAACCGTGAAAATGCCCGTAGAAATCCTTGACGGACCGTGTATCTGGCTGTGCAGGGCAGACCCGATGATACTCCACCAAATGTTACAGGATCGTTACAGCGTTATTCCCAATCACTTCAGCGTCAGCACAAGCTGCGTGTCCGGATAGAGGTCCTGCGGGACCCCCGCGCTCGGTGCGCTGCCCTGGGTTCGAAGCTCTATCCTCAGCGTATGCCGCTTCTTGGCCTTGAATTCGAGGCTCACCGTATTCGAACTTTTCCGCACCGGGCCGCTCTCCGCCATGACGCGAAACTCTTGCACCCCGGGCGGCACGTACAGGTCGTCAAATTCCTTCTTATTGCCCTCGGCACTCCTCCGGAAATATAGCATCCCATTCATTTCCACCGTAAAATCCAGGCTCGCCGGCATTTGACCCGCATCAATCTTCAGCTTCGCGTTCGCTTTGGGATCGAGGGTCTTTGGATTGAATTCCAAAGCAGCCGGTTCTGGCGCGGCAGCCTCTGGAGGCGGCGAGGGAGTCCCCGCTTTCGGCGGCGCGGCGTTTTCCACCGCAGCCGTCTTCGTTTCTTGTTTCTTGGGAGCGCCCGGGGCAGGTTTCACCGCCGCCGGCACGTTTGAGGCTGGCGGCGCTGGCGCGGGTTCGGCAACTTCTGCCGCGGATTTCGCTACACCCTCGTCGGCCGTTGCGGGCGACGTTTCGCTCGTGGCTGCGGATGGCTGCGTCGTCACCTGGGCGGCCGGTGTCTCCTTGTGCCGCGATATGTACCAGCCTCCCGCAGCGATCAGAGCAATCACTACTGCCGTCAATACAGGAAAGGCCTTCGATTTGCTTTTGTGCGCAACTACGGGCTCGGGCTGCTGCGTCGAAGTCGCCGGTCCGGCTCCCGCTGGGAGAAGTGTTTCCATGAGCGTCGCATTCGGGTCGTTTCCCTGGGCCGCTACATGCTGCGCCGGACTCTTCAAACCAACGGACGTGTTTGCCGTCCTCAACTGCCCGAGATCACGCGCCAAATCTTCGCCCGTCTGGTACCGCTCGTCGGGACTTTTCGCGAGGCATTTGAGAATTATGCCATCGAGTTTCAAGGGGATGGATGGATTCAGCTTCCGCGGGGGCACAGGTTCGGTGTTCACGACTTTGTAGGAAACCGCTGTAATGCTTTCGCCCGGAAACGGCTGCTCCCCCGTCGCCAACAAATACAGAACTACGCCAAGCGAAAAAATGTCCGCGCGGCCATCGATCGGCGCTCCGGTGAATTGCTCCGGAGGCATGAACGCGGGCGTTCCTAGAATCTGTCCGGTGAGCGTCGTGTGTCCCGCCGCCAGCTTGGCCACGCCGAAGTCGGTGATTTTTGGCCGCTCGATGCCATGCGCTTCTTTGGAAGTGAGCAGGATATTGGCGGGCTTGATGTCACGGTGTACAACTCCGTGCTGGTGCGCGTAACCCAGCGCCTCGGCGATCTTCTGGCCTATCTCGCAGATGCGGTCGAGCGGCATCCGCTCGCCTTTTCGTACTGTGTCGGCCAGCGTCTTTCCGTTGATGAACTCCATCACCAGGAACGGGAAGCCTTCATGCTCGCCGACGTCGAACACGGGAACAATCCCCGGATGCGCCAGAGCGCCCGCCGCGCGCGCCTCCCGGTAAAACCGCTCGCGAAAATCGCTGCCTCGGTCGCTGGTGAGCACGAGCGAGATGATCGTTTTCACCGCGACGACGCGATCCATGGCCGGGTCCTTGGCGCGGTACACGGTTCCCATCGCGCCGTGGCCCAATTCTTCCAGGATTTCGTATCGCCCGATTTTCTTTGGGGTGTCCATTGGCTGGATTTTTATACTTTAGCACAGCGACTCTTTGCGCCGAGCCACCATGACGGGCTGGTTGTGCGGTTTTCGCTACTTCGGGGAAACGCAAATGCATATTTGGAAGTGCGGCCTGCGCCTGGCGAAAAAAGTACGCGGCGGCACATCCAGCGATGAGCCGCCGCGCGATTGTGGAATCACAGACCGGTCGGGCAATTACTTAGGCGCGGTCTTCTCGTTGTGCTTTTCGTCGTAGATCTGGTGGCTGGCGCTGTTCTGTTGCTTGTTGATGTTGCTCTTTTCCGCCGGCGTGAGTTTTCCACCATTGGCGGCTCGATCCGCGGCGATGTTGCGGTTAATGCTCTGCTCGTGATTTTCGGCCTTCGCGGCTTCCGAGGGCGTCATTTGTCCGCTGGCGACACCGTTGGCAATCCGCTGCTGCTGCATATTGCGCCGCGCGCCGACCTCATTGTTGCCGTATGTCGCCGTATTGGCGTTGTGTTTGTCGTTGTAGATCGATTTGCTGAGGTTGTTCTGCTGCTGATTGACTTGCTGGCGCTCCTGGGGCGTCAGCGTGCCGCCATTGGCGGCGCGGTCGTTGTGAATCTCCTTGTTCAAGCCCGCCTCGCGGTTCTCCAGATTCTTGGTCTCGCCGGCCGTCAATTGTCCGGACGAGATGCCATTGGCGATACGACCCTGCTGGTTGTAGCGGCGCCCGTTCACCGAGTCCATGGCCACGTTCGCGGGCCGGCCGTGGTTGACTGACGCCAGTTGATTGTTGTCCGCGCGTGCGGTCTGCTCGTGGGTAAGCTGGTTGGACGTCGGCTGGAAGTGCTGCTCGCGCGCCGCCGAAAGCTCGGCCGCGGTAGGCTGTGCGGTCGCGCCTCCCTGGCCGTTGAAGCTGTAGTGATTGTTGACGACGGTCGTGTTATTGATCACGGTACGATCGACGTATGTGTTGTGGACTACGGTCGTGTTCACATTCGTTACGGCCGTGTTGTACACGAAGCCTCCGCCGCGCCATGCACCGCCCACGAAGCCTACTCCGCCATATCCATACCCATAGTTAATTCCTCCGTAGAAACCGACGTGAGGTCCCCAATACCCGGGGTGCCACAGATACGCCCCGCCGGCAAAGCCCCAATAGCCCGGGGTCCACAAAACGCCAACGCGCGGCGGTGCGATCCACACTCCGGGAACCCAGAAGTATCCCTCATCCCGCCATGCCCAGTAACCGGGGGTCCAGATGTAGCCCTCCACCGGGCAGGGTGGCTGGGCGTATACGGGTAGCGCCGGCGGCCCGATGTGCACTGAAATGCCGACGGCGATTTGCGCCGGCGACGGTGCGGGCACCAAAAACAATGCGAACAGAGTTACGAAAATCGCTGGCAGTATAGCCTTTCGCATGACTAGCTCCTCCGTGGGCTTGCCCGACGGCGTTTCGAACGTCCGGGCGCTAAATTGACCAGCACTTTGGCTGGGCAGCCGGACCAAATTCCACATCCGGCAATCTCCACTTTTATTGAACACCGGACCCGGGGAAAAGTCTTTCGGGTGAATACCGCCTGTGCCTCGATTCACAACTGAACCAGGGTACAGGTCGAAAAACAACGGCCCATCGCGCGGCCGGGCGGGGAGCGCCGGCGCGCATTGTGAATGGTATACTAATCGACTCTTATGGGGAAGCAGATACAGGAAGGCCCGACGAGCATCTCGCCAGAAGTGATGGCGGGCTACGAACCGGTCATCGGTCTTGAAGTCCATGTTCAACTGAAGACCTTGACCAAGGCGTTCTGCGCCTGCTCGACGCGCTTCGGCGATCCGCCGAATTCGAACACTTGCCCCGTCTGCCTGGGCCTGCCGGGCGCATTGCCGGTGCTCAACAAGCGAGCGGTCGAGCTGGGCATCCGCGCAGCGCTGGCCCTGCATCTAAATGTGGAGGGATTCTCCCGCTTCGCCCGAAAAAACTATTTTTATCCCGACCTGCCCAAGGGCTACCAGATTTCCATGTACGAATTGCCGCTGGCCACGGCTGGCTACCTTGAAATCGAGCACGACGGCAAGGTGAAGCGCATCGGCATCACGCGATTGCACCTCGAGGATGACGCCGCGAAAAATCTGCACGATGGATTTCCCGACTCCGCGGAAAAAAGCTACGTCGATTACAACCGCGGCGGCACTCCCCTTGCAGAAATCGTGTCCGAGCCGGACCTGCGCTCGCCGACCGAAGCCCACGCGTATCTGACCGCGCTCAAGGAAGTGATGCTGTACACCGAAGTGAGCGACGTCAATATGGAAGAAGGCTCGCTGCGTTGCGATGCCAACGTCAGTGTGCGGCGGCGCGGCGCGGAAAAACTGGGCACCAAAGCCGAAGTAAAAAATCTCAACTCCTTCCGCTACCTGCAGCGCGCGCTCGAATATGAGATCGAGCGGCAGATCGGCGTGCTCGAATCCGGCGGAAAGATCGCGCAGGAAACGCGCCTCTGGAATGTGGCCGCTGGGCGCACCGATCCCATGCGCTCGAAGGAATTCGCGCACGATTATCGCTATTTTCCCGAGCCGGACCTGCTGCCGGTGCGCGTCAGCGCCGCATGGATCGAAGAAATCGCGCGGTCGATGCCCGAGCTGCCGGAGGCGAAACGCAAGCGCTTCGTGCGCGAGCATGGCATCACTCCTTATGACGCCGGGGTGCTGGCGTCGACGCGGGAGCTGGCGGATTATTTTGAGGAAGTGGTTCGCGCGGGCGCGCAGGCAAAGTCCGCGGCCAACTGGATACAGGTCGAATTGCTCCGCCTGTTAAAAGAGGCGGGCAAAGAAATCACGGAAAGCCCTGTGCCGCCCGCGCAACTCGCGGCGCTGATTGCCAGGGTCGAAAGCGGCGAAATCAACGCGGCGTCCGGCAAGAAAGTGTTCGCGCGCATGTTTGAGACGGGCAGACCCGCGGCGGAAATTATCGCGGCGGAAGGATTCGCGCAAGTAAGCGACGCGGGCGAGATCGAGCGGTGGTGCCGCGAAGTAATCGAGAAGAATCCCGACAATGTGGCGAAGTATCGCGCGGGCAACGAGGGAGTGTTCAAGTTTTTCGTCGGCCAGGTGATGCGCGCCTCGCGCGGACAAGCCAATCCGCAAACCGTGAATGACACGCTGAAGCGTCTGCTTACATGAGGTTTAAGTAGCACAGGCACTCTTGCCTGTGCGGGTTTTGCGATGGACGTTGGGCGGGTAGCCTGGGCATGCGCGATACTAAACCGCACAGGTCCGCCGCTCCGGATGCTGTGCGGCTTTTGCGATCAGTGTTGTGGGGATCGCTTGTTTTTGCGGTTTACAAAACCGCACAGGCAAGAGTGCCTGTGCTACTCAAGTCTTACCACCAACCAGATTCTTGAAGGAGTACCTCCATGTTGAAGGAAGGCGAACCAGCGCCGGCGTTCCAGCTTCCCGCCGACGACGGGCGCGAAATTTCGCTGAAGGATTTACGCGGCAAGCATGTCGCACTGTATTTTTATCCCAAGGCCAGCACGCCGGGCTGCACCACGGAGGCCATCGAGTTTCGCGAATTGAAACGCGAATTCGACAAGCTCAACACAATCGTCCTCGGCTGCAGCGCGGATTCAGTGGAGTCGCAGGCGAAATTCAAGGCCAAACAGAAGCTGAATTTTCCGCTGCTCAGCGATCCGGACTTCAACGTGATCGAAGCGTATGACGCGCGCCGCATGAAAAGTTTTCTGGGGAAATCCTACCTGGGCATCGTGCGCAGCACGGTCCTGATCGGCCCCGACGGCAAGGTGGAGAAAATCTGGCCGGCGGCCAAATCCAAGGGGCACGCCGCGGAAATTGTGGAAGCGTTGAAAGGGCTTCAGTAGCACAGGCACTCTTGCCTGTGCGCTTTTTGCGATCGTCGCCAGGACGGTCGTCCTATTTGCGGCTTACAAAACCGCACAGGCAAGAGTGCCTGTGCTACTTGGCCTCGTCCACTTCAAACAAAAAACCTTACCAGGAGACCTATAATGCGGCGCTAAATGCGCCTTCACGTTCCTCGATCAGTAGATTGTCGATCAGACGGGTAGCGCCAATCCGCACGCTCAGCATCGCGAGGCACACGCCGCGCAGGCGCGTTACCGGCTCGAGCGTTTCCGCGTCGACCAGTTCCACGTAATCCGGCTCCGCGAGCGGCTCGGCTCTAAGCATCTCGCGCATCGCGGCGGTGAGCCGCAGCGCGTCGCGCTCTCCGCGCGAAATGGACGCGCGCGCGCCGTCGAGCGCGCGAAAGAGAATTATCGCGGCGCGCCGCTCCGCGGGATTCAGGTAGGCGTTGCGCGAAGACATCGCCAGTCCGTCCAGCTCCCGCACAATCGGGCAGACCACGATCTCCGAGCCCAGGTGCAAATCGCGCGCCATCTGCCGGATAATGCGCGCCTGCTGCGCGTCCTTGCGCCCGAAAAACGCCTTCTGCGGCTGCACGATTTCGAGCAGCTTCAGGACCACGGTCGCGACGCCGCGAAAATGCCCCTTCCTAACTCGCCCGTCGAGGCGATCCGAGAGGCCTTCAACATTCACCCAGGTGCGAAATCCCGGCGGATAGATTTCCGAGGCTTCCGGCGCGAACAAATAATCAACGCCTGCGTCCTCCAGCTTCTTGCTGTCCGCCTCGAGCGTGCGTGGATATTTTTGGAAATCTTCGCTGGGGCCAAACTGCGTGGGGTTCACGAAGATGGAAGCGATCACCGGCTGGCATTCGGCGAGAGCGGCGCGAACGAGGGACATGTGGCCTGCGTGGAGTGCGCCCATAGTCGGCACGAAGCCGGTGGTGCGTCCTTCGGCGCGCGCTTGCCGCGCCACCTGCTTCATCCATTCGATGGTGTGGATTGTTTCCAAGGGGGTGAAGTAGCACAGCCACATCTGGCTGTGCGGTTTTTTCAGCCTTTGCTCGTCCGGGGTGCGGTGGATCGCGGAAACCGCACAGCCAAGAGTGGCTGTGCTACTTCAATTCACGCGCGCGCCGCCGCGGCTTGCTCGCGATAGTACATGATCAAATCCGTCGAGACCGGCTTCACGCCAAGCTGGCGCAACATCGTGACCACTTGTCCGCGATGGTAGCTAGCGTGATTGGTGAGTTGATGCAGGCTCTGCCACAGCGGGTTCGAGAATTCGTCGCCGGTGAAGCCCTTGTACCGAATGATCCTGTCCAAATCCTGCTGGGTGAGCTTCGAGACGTAGTCAATGTAGTACTGATCCATTTCTTCCAGCTTGGCGCGAATGGACGCGAGATCGGGATACCCGGCTCCGGAAACCAGGGATGAGGGAGAGCGCCCCTGGAAACGTTCGTTCCACACCCACTCGGCGCCGTACAGGTGCGTGACGGTGTCGCGCACGGAACTGAAACTCGAACCGAGGTTGCGCGTGAATTGTTCGTTGGTGAGCGACGCGCAGGCGTCCAGCAGACGGCGATCGGCCCAGGCGTTGTACTGGAACAGGAAGCGGATCAGTTCAGGCGTAACCATCGAAAATCCTCCGGAGCGGATTCTAATACATGATTTTGGATTGCGCGTTTATTTACGCTGTGCAAAAAGCGAGCCGGCGTGCTCGGCGCGCGCATGATACGACTCTTCGTCGGAAGGAAAAGATCCTTGCTGCACGTCGCGGCAATATTCCGCGGCCGCGCGGGAAATTATTTCTCCCACATCGGCGTATCGCCGCGCGAATTTCGGTTTGTGGCCGAAGCTCAATCCAAGCAGATCATGGATCACCAGGACCTGGCCGTCGCAATCGGGCCCCGCGCCGATCCCGATCGTGGGAATTTTCAGCTTCGCCGTGATGCGCGCCGCGAGCTCCCGCGGAATCGATTCCAGCACGATGGAGAACGCGCCCGCGGCTTCCACGGCGCGTGCGTCACGCAAAAGCTGTTCTCCAGCCTCTTCGGTCTTGCCCTGCACGCGGAATCCGCCGAACGCATTCACCGATTGCGGCGTCAGGCCTATATGCCCCATCACGGGAATCTCGGCGTCCACAAGGCGCGCGATCAACTCCATGCGGCGCTCGCCGCCTTCGATCTTGATGGCTTCCGCGCCTGCTTCCTTCACGAACCGTATGGCATGGCGAACGGCTTCCTTCGGATCGTCGTGGTAGCTGCCGTACGGCATGTCCGCCACCAGCAACGCGCGCCGCGTGCCGCGCCGCACCGCTCGCGTGCATTGCAGCATTTCTTCAACGGTGACCGGCAACGTGCTCTCGTAACCGAGCACCACCATCCCCAGTGAATCGCCAACGAGCAGAACGTCCACCCCTGCTTCGTCAAGAAGCCGCGCCGTCGGATAATCGTATGCCGTGAGGCATGTAATCTTCGCCGCTGAAGAATTTTTAGAGGAAACCGCAGACTTGCGCTCGAGGATGCTCGGCACGGTAATCTTACCGTTGCCTGCAGAAGGAACAGCGCTCATGACTGCCTCCGGTGCCGCTCCCTGAATTCGGGATACAGCCCATAAAAAGCATTTTAGCAGAAAGGGCGCGAGCAAGCCAGCGATTGGTCATGAATCGGGAGGAGTTAATACTGAGTCAAAGAGAAGGTCAAGCCTAAATCAACCTCTTTATTTTCTTAGAGTTACTGTAATGGCCATATGCTCATACTCTACCGCTCCGCGTGTCCAAACCGTAAGCTGTAACTGATTCCCGAAATGGTTTGGAAATACCCACCAACGTTTCCTCAAGCGCTCTTAGACTTACAAAAGGAAAGCCGTCGGAGATTGAGCCTTTCTGGTTCCCTGGATGGAGACTTTTAGATGTTGATCCCTCTTCGCCATGAAAACATGCAAGGGCGCCGGTGGCCCGTCATCACCTTCGGAATTATTGCGCTCAATGTCATCGTCTTTCTTGGAACTCATGGGACCATTGACAGAGAAGGACCGGAATTGGGAGAGGTCAAGCTTCATCTGTTGCTGCTGGCGGCTGCGCATCCGGAGCTGAAAATCCCCGACAAGGCGCAAGAGTTTGTCACTTACGTTCAAACCAAAAATGCCCCGATGTGGAAGGAAGCGAAAAACCCAAACCGGGATGTGGTGGATGCCTGGGACGCCAAACTTCGTATGCGGGATGATTCAGAGGATTTGCAGCAGGAAATGGACTCTCTTGGTGAGAGCTATGCGCAGCTGAATTCCGCCTCCCTTCTGAATAAATATGCATTCGTTCCCGCCCACCCCACATTGCTCGGCCTGATCGCCGCGAATTTCCTGCACGGCGGCTGGCTGCACCTCATTGGCAATATGTGGTTCTTATGGCTTGCGGGAGCGATCCTGGAGGACACCTGGGGCAGGCTGATTTATCCTGCGTTTTACTTAATCGCGGGCGTGCTCGCGTTCCAGGTGCATGCCATGGTCAACTCGGGAAGCATGACGCCGTTGATCGGCGCTTCAGGAGCCATCGCCGGACTTATGGGCGCGTTCCTGGTGCGATTCCCCACGACCAAGATCGAGATGGGCTATTTACTTTTTTTCCGCTTCTACCGATTCAAGATGGCGGCATACTGGCTGCTGCCCGTGTGGCTGTTGACGGAGATTTTCTATGGCTCGGTTTTCGGTCAGATGTCCGGCGTCGCCCACTGGGCCCACGTCGGCGGCTTCGCATTTGGGGCATTAATCGCGGTCGGGGTTCGCAAATCGGGCCTTGAGCAGATCGCCGAAAAAGGGATTCAGGACAAGATTTCCTGGGTCAGCCATCCGTTGCTCGCGCAAGCCAGTGAGCACATGGAAAAAGGGGAGCTCGACCCGGCCGCCGCAAGCCTGCAAAAACTGCTGGTGGAAAAACCCGACTCGATCGACGCGCACCGCATGCTGCAGCGTATTCACTGGCAGAAAAACGATCTCCCCGCGCATCGCGACGCCCTGACGAAACTTTTGGGTTTGGAAATCAAGGCGAACGACCACGAAGGCGCACTGCAAACTTATCAGGAATTCAGAAATGCAGGGGGAGATAAGCTCCCCGCGTTACTTTGGCTTGAGTTCTGCCGCCTCT